>Ga0265294_10001439_pt1 | contig 32004 bp, 33 predicted proteins | sample MunlanPumphouse3_FD_192504 | JGI IMG/M metagenome (GOLD analysis project Ga0265294, IMG submission 192504) | Groundwater microbial communities from a municipal landfill in Southern Ontario, Canada - Pumphouse #3 | ecosystem: Environmental > Aquatic > Deep subsurface > Groundwater | place...
AAATACATCAAAGTTTCCATAAACAAGCCCTCTTTCAATAAATGCAGCAACACCTTTTGGAAACATAATAACTGGAATATGTGGATATTTATCTTTTATATACTCTGCTATTTCAACCATATATTTCCAAGAGAACTCATCATAACGACCTGGCTCAATTGCAGCTGCCCAAGAATCAAATATTTGAACAACATCTGCCCCTGCTTCTATTTGTTTTTCTAAATAAAATTTAACAACATCTGTTACTTTTCTTAAAATTTTATGTAAAAACTCTGGATTTGAATACATTATTTTTTTACAAAGATTATATGTTTTAGTTCCTTGTCCTTCAATCATATAAGTTGCTAAGGTCCAAGGTGCTCCTGTAAAACCAATTAAAGCTTTATCTTCAGGTAGTTGTTGTTTTAAAAGTTTTATAGTTTCATAAACATAAGTTAATTTATTAGCAGCTTCAACTCCTCCAATTAATTTATCCAAATCAGCTTCAGTTTTAATTGGATCTTTAAATACAGGACCTTCTCCTTGTAGAAATTCAAGATGCATTCCCATCTCATTTGGAATAACTAAAATATCACTAAATAAAATTGCAGCATCAACTCCTACTATATCAAGTGGTTGAATAGTAACTTCAGCAGCAAGTTTTGGATTATGACAAAGATTTAAAAAATTTCCAGCTTTTGATCTTACTTCCATATACTCTTTTAGATATCTCCCCGCTTGTCTCATCATCCAAACAGGAGTATAAGGAGTTGGTCTTCTAAAACATGCATCTACAAAAATTTTTGACATAATTTAATTCCTTTTTTTATTTTTTTCCAACTTTACCTGTAAAGTAAAGTCCAACAGCTAGTGCTACTATTGCTAATGCAAAATATAGTAACTCAAGTGGTGTTTCATATTTTGTATGTAAAACTCTTTGAAAGTAGTTTACAACTAAAACCATAATAATAACTTTTGCTATTTTATCTTTTAGCTGATCGAGCGAACTAATATTTAAAATAGAGTTACAATCTTCTGGAGTGCAAGCTGCATCTATTTTTGAAATGAATAGTTCATAAATTCCAAAAGAAAATATCAACAAAACAACAGCTATCAAATATAGGTCAACTGCTCCAATAATACCAGCAACAATATCTTCATGAAAATGTTCAGGATGAGTTCCATTTATAAATGTTGTAAAAATAAATTTTGCTACGCTAATTACATCAACACTTGCAACAATAAATAAAATTACTGATCCAAAAAAGCCAAAAATTACAGCAAGAATTACTATAAATCTACTTTTCCAAAGGGCATTTTCAAAAAATTTTTCAAACATTTACATATCGCTTTCTAGCTCAATCCATTTTAAACCAATTCTAACTGCATTTGTAGCAGCTCCAACTCTTACTTGATCAGCAACATTGAAGTAGTGAACAATATTTGAAGCATAAACATCTTTTCTAATTCTTCCTACATATGTATAGTCTGTATCTGTTGAGATTATTGGCATTGGGTACTTTTTATTTGGTAAATCATCTATTACTTTTACATTTTCAAAATTCTCTAATGCATTTCTAACTTCATTTACATCAACATCAACACCATCTTTAAATGTAACTGTTAGTGATTCACTATGAGATCTTAAAACTGGAACTCTTACACAAGTTGCTGCAACTTCAAAGTTTTTGTGCATAATTTTTTGAGTCTCATTTACCATTTTCATCTCTTCTTTAGTAAATCCATTCTCCATTGCAACATCAATTTGAGGAATTACATTAAGTGCAATTTGGTGTGCAAATGCTTTTATCTCTGTTTCATCTAATCTAAATGCAAAGAAATCTTGCATCTGTTGTACAAGTTCTTCCATTCCAGATTTTCCAGCACCAGAAACTGCTTGATATGTTGAAACATCTACTCTTTTAATACCATATAAATCATCAAGAGGTTTTAAGCTTTGAACCATTTGAATTGTTGAACAATTTGGATTTGCAATAATTCCAGTCTCTCTCCAAAGACCAATATCATCTGGATTAACTTCAGGAACTACAAGTGGAACTTTTGGATCCATTCTAAAGTGACTTGTATTATCAATTACAACAGCTCCTGCTTCAACAGCAAATTTTGCAAATTTTTCAGAAATACTTCCACCTGCACAAAAAAATGCAATCTCAACTTCTTGTTCTTCAAAAACAGTTTCAGTAAGCTCTAAAACTGTAATATCTTTATTTAAAAATTCAATCGTCGAACCAGCACTTCTTGCACTTGCAAGTGGAATTACTTTATTAACTGGAAAATTTAACTCTTCCATAACTCTAAATACTTCTTCTCCAACAGCCCCAGTTGCTCCTACAACTGCAACATTAAACTTTCTCATTTTATTATTCCTCTTCTTTGTTATCTATAATATCTAATAAATTATCTTCTTGCTCTTTTGAAGTTTCTATTACTTCACCATCTTCGTTATATCTAATAATATTTCCATTTTCATCAAGTTCTATCTCTTCATCTTCTTTTGGACATTTTGCTATAGATACAACTTTATCATCCTTATCCATATTTACAATTATTACACCACTTGTGTTTCTTCCGGCTTTTCTAATTGTTTGCATATCAACTCTAATCATTTTTCCAATCGAAGTTAAAAGCATTAAATCTTGAGTATCATCAACTAAAACTTCACCAACAATATTTCCAGTTTTTGGTGATAATTTCATAGCAATAACACCTGAACCTGCTCTATTTGTAAGTCTATACTCTTCTATTGTTGTTCGTTTTCCAATTCCTTTTTCAGAAACTGTAAGAATCTCTTGCTCTTCATTATCAATAACATCTGCATCAACAACAATATCTGTATCAATTTTAAACTTGATACCTCTAACTCCTCTTGTACTTCTTCCTTGATCTCTTGTTTTTTCAAGTTCAAATCTAATACATTGACCAAGGCTTGTAAATATCATAATATACTGAGTTTGTACATCTGCAATTTTAGCTGTTACAATCTCATCTGCATCATCAAGAACAATAGCTCTTACACCGTTACTTCTTATATTAGAGAACTCATTTAGTGATGTTCTTTTTATAACTCCATTTCTTGTAAAGAATACTAAAGATTTAGATTCATCAAAATCTGGAGTTGGAATAATTGCCATAATTTTTTCATCAGCTCTTAAGTTGATTAAGTTTACAACTGCTTTTCCTTTTGCCGTTCTACTTCCTTCTGGAATTTTGTAAACTTTTAACCAATAAAGTTGCCCCATATTTGTAACAAACATTAAAGTATCATGAGTATTACTTACGAAAAATCTCTCAATAAAGTCATCATCGTGAGTTGTAACGGCAACTTTACCTTTTCCACCTCTTTTTTGTCTCTCATAAGATTTAATAGGAACTCTTTTTACATAACCATTATGAGTAATAGTAACTACCATTGGCTCATTTGGAATTAAATCTTCAACATCAATTTCATCATAAGAGTCTTCAATTTCTGTTTTTCTTGGAGTTGAGAATTTTTCTTTTATCTCATTTAACTCTTCTTTTATAATCTCATTTAATTTTTCTTCACTTCTTAAAATTGACTCTAATTCTGCTATTAATAACATAAGTTCAGCATATTCAGCTTCAAGTTTATCTCTTTGAAGACCTGTTAATCTTCCTAATCTCATATCTAATATTGCTTGAGATTGAATTGCACTTAAACCAAATCTTGAAGATAGATTATCTTTTGCTTCTGTGTCATTTGCACTAGCTCTAATAATTTTTACAACTTCATCAATATTGTCTAAAGCAATTTTTAAACCTTCTAAAATATGTGCTCTTGCTTTTGCTTTTTCTAAATCAAATATTGTTCTTCTAATAATTACAGTTTTTCTATGTGATAAGAAAATATTTAAAATTTCTGGAAGATTAAATACTTTTGGTTCTTTATTATAAACTGCAAGTAATATAATTCCAAATGTTGTCTCCATAGGAGTTGATTTGTAAAGATTATTAAGAACTATTTCAGCCATTGCCTCTTTTTTAAGTTCAATTACAACTCTAATTCCATCTCTATCAGACTCATCTCTAACTTCTGCGATTCCTTCAATTTGTTTATCTTTCGCTAGATTTGCAATAAGCTCGATTAATCTTGCTTTATTTACTTGATATGGCAACTCATCAATAACAATAACATCTTTTTTTGCTTTTGATTCAATATGATGTTTTGCCCTAATTCTAACTCTTCCTCTTCCAGTATTATAAGCATCAACTATTCCACGTCTACCAAAGATTGTTCCACCTGTTGGGAAATCTGGACCTTGAATAAACTCCATTAAATCTATTGCTTCAGAACTTGGATTATCAATTAAATGTAAAATTGCATCCAAAAGCTCTCCTAGATTGTGAGGTGGAATTTTTGTTGCCATTCCAACTGCTATTCCTTCACTTCCGTTTAATAAAAGCGTTGGAACACGTGTTGGAAGAACAGCTGGTTCTCTCATAGTATCATCGTAGTTTGGTACAAAATTTACAGTATCTTTATCTAAATCTCTTAAAACTTCTTCTGCAATTCTAGTCATTCTAGCTTCTGTATATCTCATAGCAGCTGCACTATCACCATCAACAGAACCGAAGTTTCCTTGTCCATCAACAAGTGGTGCTCTCATAGAGAAACTTTGAGCCATTCTTACAAGTGCATCATATACAGAAGTATCTCCATGTGGATGGTACTTTCCTATAACATCTCCTACAATTCTTGCTGATTTTTTATATGCAACTTTTGAAGTTAAATTTAAATCATGCATTGCATACAAAATTCTTCTATGAACTGGTTTTAATCCATCTTTTGCATCTGGTAATGCTCGTCCAATAATAACACTCATAGAGTAATCTAAATATGAAGCTTTTACACTATCTTCAATATTTATATCTACAATATCTTGATTCTCAAAAAGGTTTTCCATAAAATAAGGCCTTTACTATAAAGTTTTCTTAAAAAAATTGTTTTGATTTTATCTAATTTATACTTAGTAATAGTTTTATATATAAAAAAAGGAAGTAGAGAAAACTCTACTTCCTTTTTTAAATCTTAAATATGTTTTTAAAACTATTTTTCAGCTTTATATTTTACTATCATAGAGTAAATTTCATCTTTAAGTTTTAATTTCTCTTTTTTCTTTGACTCAATAGTAAATTGGTCAGCATGCGAATTTTCTAAGTTTGTGATTTCATGATCTAAGTCATTATGTTTATCAAAAACTTTAGTAAAATGTGCATCTTTTTGTCTTAATTCTGCAATTACATCTCTGTGTTCGTGAAGCATCATCTATCCTTGTTTAAAATTTTAATCGAGATTATATATAAAAAGTTCTTAATTTTAACTTCTATAATCTGCATTTATCTCTACATACTTATAACCCAAATCACAACCATAAGCTGTAAAACTCTCATCTCCTAAACCAATATCACAAATAATCTTGTATTTATCTTTTTTTAAAACATCAGCTGCTTTTTGCTCAATTATAGAGTCAAAACAGATTTCCCCTTTATTAAATACTACAACATCATTATAAGAAATTACTAACTTTTCATCATCACAAGCTATTTGTGAAGCTCCAATTGTTGAAGCAATTCTTCCAAAATTTGGATCTTCACCAAAAAGTGCTGTTTTAACTAAAAGTGAATTTGATAAAGCTTTTGCTGCTTTTATTGCATCTTCTTTCGTTGCTGCATTTTTTACTTCAAAAGCTGCAACTTTTTTTGCACCCTCTCCATCTGCAACCATTAACATCGCCATATCAAACATTACAAGTCTTAAAGCTTCAACAAATACATCTTTATTATAAGCATTTGATTTACCATTTGCTAGAACCATTACTGTATCATTTGTTGAAGTATCACCATCAACAGAGATTGCATTAAAAGTTGTCTCTTTATTTTTATTTAATGCCTCTTTTATATCTTCATAAGGAACTGCTGCATCTGTACAGATAAAACAAAGCATTGTTGCTAGATTTGGATTTATCATTCCAGCACCTTTTGCAACAGCTCCTATTTTAAATGAGCTTCCATCCTCAAGTTTTACTTCATAAAGACAAGTTTTAGGGTAAGCATCTGTTGTCATAATAGCACGAGATAAATTTTCTCCACTTTTTGCTGTTAAATCAAATTTCAAAGCACCTGAAATTAATTTTTCCATAGGAAGTCTATTACCAATAACTCCTGTGCTACTCATAACTGGATTTACCAACTCAAAAGAGTCAAAGTTTAATTTAGAAAAAAGAGTATTTATATCTTCAATTCCTTTTCTTCCAGTTAAAGCATTTGCATTTTTTGAGTTAATTAATACAAAGTTTGTTTTAAAACCCTCTTCATAAGCTAAAAAATGCTTTAATGGTGCTGCTTGAAATCTGTTTTCTGTAAATATTGCAGCAACAGTACAAGCCTCTTTTGTATATATAAATCCTAAATCATTGTTTCCATTTGGTTTAAGTCCAGCATGAATTCCATCACAAAAAAATCCATCTATTTGGTCTATATAACCTTTTATTGGCAAAATTGTAAACATTATTATAATTCCTTTGGTTGATTTGTTAAATTTAATACTCTTTTTGCTTTTAAAATACCTTTTTGTGAACCAACAATTAAAAGTTTAGAGTTTTTATTTATAACTTTGTCTCCATTTGGAAGCTGAACAAAAGCTCCACTTGACTCAGTTATTCCAATAATAGATATTCTAAGAGTATCTCTTAGATTTAACTCTCTTAACTCTTTTCCAACAATCCAAGAGTTCTCTTTTATTAAAATATCTTCCATTGTTATTGGACTATCTTTTTTATATAAAAACTCATCTAAAATATTTTCCATATCAGGGCTTATTGCCATAGCACTTACTCTTTTTGCCATTAAAGATGGAGTCGCAACAACTTTATTTGCTCCTAGTTTTTTAAGTCTTACTTTTTCATTGTGAGTTTCAGCATTTGCAATAATTAAATATGGATTTCTCTCTAACTCTTTTTCATAAAGTCTTACAGATGCTATAAGTGTAATATTATCAGAGATATTTTTTGATAAAGTAATAACTCCTTTGGCAGAACTTAAGTGTGATTTTAAAAAAGCTTCTTCTTTATATGGTTCCTCTTTTACAAAATATGGATATCCATGCTCTTTTGCGATAGCTTCAATATCATCACTTGAATCAACAACCACAAAAGGAATTTGATTTTCTCTAAACTGTTTTGCAACTTGTGCTGTATATTCATTGTGATAAAACAAAACAAAGTGTCTTCTTAATCTTGCTATTTTATAAAGCATTCTTCTCTCCCTTAAAAGTTCTCTTAAATTACCATTTGTAAAAACATCAATTACAACTCCAACTGCAAAAATCAAACTCATAAACCCAGCTAACATTAAAAACACAGTAAATATTATTGTCTCATTTTTAAAATTTGATTCATTTAAAGCACCAAATCCAGTATTGGTAATGGTGTAAGATGTTTGAAAAATAGCTTGCATGATGGTATAGTCTTCTAAATAGACATAAGCTAAAGTACCAACCATCATAAGAATCTGAATTAGAATCAAAGGCGATCTAATTGGTTTTAGTCTTGAGTATATAATAGGATTTAAGTCATATTGTGGAATATTTGAATTATATTCCCATTTGAAATATTTTTTGAGTTTTGTGAAAATGCTCATTTAAGCACTTATTCTAGTGCTTAATTATGAGTGTTTTTTAAGAGTTCTTAACTCTTTTGCAGAAATTTTTAACTTAGTTGTTGTTCCATCTTCTAATGTAACTCTAACTGTTCTGATATTTGGTAAAAATCTTCTTTTAGTTCTGTTTTTAGCGTGACTTACGTTGTTTCCAACCATAGGTCCTTTTCCAGAAATTGCACATCTTCTTGCCATTTTGGTATTCCTTTTTTATAGTGAAAAATAATTCAGAATTCTATCTTAAAATTCTTAAGTTAGAGTTAAATTTTTGTTAAAATGTCATTAAATTTTTCAATATTTTTATCCAAACTCATTTCAAGTGCAATATTTCTATTTTGTTTTTTTATTTTTTTAAGTTCATTTTCATCAAATAAAATAGCATCTATCTTAAAAGCTGTGCTAGGGTCATTTGGATTTTCCATTGTAGCATAAACGTCTATTATCTCTTTTGCATCATTATTCATAGTAGAAAAAACTACACATTTGCAAAACATAGCTTTTATAACACTGCTTGCAATATTTTTGTTATAGCTTGGAAGTAAAAAAACATCACTAATAAGATATAATTCATCTAAATTCTCTTTGCTTTCATCTAATAATATAATTTTTGGTTCCAACTTTGAATATTTTGGTAATGTAAATTCTAAAGCTGCCAACTGTTGCTTTGTTCCTGCAATAATAACTTTAAAATCTATAAATGAAAGATTTGAAACTATTTGTAAAAACTCTTTTACTCCACTTGTTTTGAAATTTTTTGCTGTAAAAAAGATAATTTTTGTATTTTCTGTAAGAGAAAATCTATCTTTATATTTTTCTTTTAACTCTTTTGGTTTTTGATATTTTATATCAACACTTGGATAAATAACTTTAATTTTTTCATGACTTATTTTTGTTTTTGCTAAAATTAAATTTAGATTTGAAAATGAGTTTGTAACAACAAATTTAGAGTTTTTTATAAACTCTATTGAATTTTCATCTAATTCTCCACTATGAAAATATATATCTGGATATCTTTTTTTTGAAAATAACTTTGTGATAAAAGATGGCTTTTTTAAAATTTTTATATCATCTCTTTGTTTTAAGTTATTTATCAAAGTATTGCTTATTTTATAATATACAGTTGTTTGTTTCATAATTTAGTTTTCCTATTTTTAAAGTCGTAATTATAGTTAAAAGTGCTTTATGATATTATTTAAACTTAAATTGTAAGGATATATTATATGCAAAAAAAGATTATCTATCTTGATAGAGATGGAGTTATAAATGAAGATTTTGGGTATGTTAGCAAAATTGAGAATTTTAAATTTGTAAATGGAGTTTTTGAAGCTTGTAAAGAGTTTTTAGCTCTTGGATATGAACTTATTGTTGTTACAAATCAATCTGGAATTGGAAGAAATTATTATAGTGAAGATGAGTTTTTAGAGCTTACTAAATATATGAGAAATGAGTTTAAAAAAGAAGATATAGATATTTTAAATGTATATTATTGTCCACATAATCCAGATGATAATTGTTCTTGCAGAAAACCAAAAACTGGAATGATTTTACAATCTTTAAACGATTTTGAAATAAACTTAAATAATTCTTGGTTAATTGGTGATAAAATGAGTGATATTGAGTGTGCAAAAAATGGTAATATACCAAATAGAATTTTAATAAGTGAAGATGTAGTAGATAGTAAAGATTTTTTAGTTGCAAAATCATTACTAGATTCAGTAAAATATATAAAAAAGTAGGAAAATATGAAATATAACAATATAAATTTTAATAAAAAAACAATTTTAATAACTGGTGGAGCTGGATTTATAGGTTCAAATTTAGCTTTTTATTTTCAAAAAAACTTTCCAGAATCAAAAGTAGTAGTTTTGGATTGTTTTAGAAGTGGAGAAACTTTTTCAAATGGAAATTTAAAAAGTTTTGGTCACTTTAAAAATCTTTTGGGATTTAATGGAGTTGTTATTAGTGGTGATATAAATGATAAAAAATTTTTAAAATCTCTAGAAAATAACTATAAATTCGACTATATCTTTCATCAAGCAGCAATTTCTGATACAACTGCAATTGAGCAAGATATTATGATAAAAACAAATGTAAACGCTTATGAAGATTTGTTAAAAATTGCAATAAAACACAAAGCAAATATGATTTATGCATCTAGTGCAGCAACTTATGGAGATAGTGATCGATTTGAAGTTGGTTTTGAAAAACCAAATAATGTTTATGGATTTTCAAAAGTTATGATGGATAACATTACTTATGAATATTTAAAAAAAGATTTACCAATATCTATTGTTGGGCTAAAATATTTTAATGTTTATGGTCCAAAAGAGTTTTTCAAAAATAAAACAGCTTCAATGGTAGTACAATTTGGTCACCAAATTTTAAAAGGAGTTACTCCAAAACTTTTTGAGGGAAGCGATAAGATTTTAAGAGATTTTATCTATATTGAAGATATTATTCAAGCAAATATTAAAGCTTGTAAACCAAAAAAATCTGGTGTTTATAATGTAGGAACTGGGCATGCTAGAAGTTTTGAAGATATTGTAACTATTTTACAAAAAGAGCTTGAAATTGATAATGGAAAAGAGTATATACCAAATCCTTATATTGGTTCTTACCAATTTTTTACAGAAGCAAATATTCTAACAACTAAAAAGTTTTTAGATTATGAACCAAGATTTAGTTTAGAAGATGGAATTAAAGCTTATATTCCTGAAATTAAAAGATTGTTTGCTGAAGAGGTAAAATGATAAAATTAGATAAAAAACCAAATATTCTTGTAATTGGTGATCTAATGATTGATCACTATTTGTGGGGAAGCTGCGATAGAATATCTCCTGAAGCTCCTGTACAAGTAGTAAATGTAAAAAAAGAGAGCTCAGTTTTAGGTGGTGCGGGAAATGTTATTAACAATCTTGTTGCACTTGGAAGTAGTGTTCATGTTATAAGTGTTATTGGAAATGACACCGTTGCAAATGAATTAAAAAGTTTATTAGAGAAAATAGATGTTCCAACATCAAACTTAGTGGTTGAAAATAGTCGAAAAACTTCTAAAAAAAGTCGTCTTATAGCATCTCAACAACAAGTTCTAAGATATGATATGGAAAGTATTGATGATATTAATGAAAATAGTCATAAACAAATTATTCAAACTTTAGAGAAAAATATAGATAAATATAGTTCAATAATTTTATCAGATTATGGAAAAGGTGTTTTAACTACAAATTTAACAAAAGAGATTATAAAAATCGCAAATAAAAACAACATAAAAGTTTTAGTTGATCCAAAAGGAAAAGATTATAGCAAATATAAAGGCTCATACACTCTAACTCCAAATAAAAAAGAGGCTATGGAAGCTACAAATATTGATATAAAAGATGAAAGTTCTTTAATAGAAGCTTTAAAAAGTTTAAAAACACAATGTGAATTAGAAGTCTCACTAATAACTTTAAGCGAACAAGGTATTGCAATTTTTGATGATGAACTAACTATTAAACCAACAGTTGCAAGAGAAGTTTATGATGTAACAGGTGCTGGAGATACAGTAATTGCTTCAATTGCATTTGCTTTAGGAAACAATTTAGATATAAAAGATGCTATATATTTTGCAAATTTAGCAGCAGGAGTTGTTGTAGGAAAAATTGGAAGTGCTACAACAACACTTGATGAGATTTATGAATATGAATACAGTTTGCATAAATCAAATTCAACTTCGCATATAAAAACATTTGATGAGATTAAAACTTTATCTTCAAAATTACATAGTCAAGGTAAAAAAATAGTATTTACAAATGGTTGCTTTGATATTTTGCATGTTGGACATGTGAAATATTTAGAAGTAGCAAAAAGCTATGGTGATGTTTTAATTTTGGGATTAAATGCAGATAATAGTGTAAGAAAATTAAAAGGTCCAACAAGACCAATAAATACTCAAGATGATAGAGCATATATTTTAGCTTCTTTAGAGAGTGTTGATTATGTAGTTATTTTTGAAGAAGAGACTCCTTATGAATTAATAAAACTAATAAAACCTCATGTTTTAGTAAAAGGTGGAGATTACGAAGGTAAAGAAGTTGTTGGGCAAGATATAGCAGATGAGTTAAAGCTTGTTCAATTTGTAGATGGAAAAAGTACAACAAATACAATAAAAAGGATACAAAACGATGCAAAATGCAATAATTAAAGAATTTTTAGCTCACCAAGAAACAATAGCAAAAGTAATAGAAACAATGCAAGAGCCACTTTTAGAAGCTTCAAAAATTGCTGTTGAAACATTAAGAGCAGGAAATAAAATTTTACTTTGTGGAAATGGTGGAAGTGCTGCTGATGCTCAACATATTGCTGCAGAGCTTACAGGAAGATATAAAACTGAAAGAAGAGGATTACCAGGAATTGCTCTTACAACTGATACAAGTGCATTAACAGCTATTGGAAATGATTATGGATATGATAGAGTTTTTGATAGACAAGTTGAAGCTTTAGCAAATAAAGGCGATTTATTAATAGGAATTTCTACTTCTGGAAACTCAACAAATGTAATAAATGCTTTAAAAGTAGCAAGAGAAATGGGATGCAAAACTTTAGGATTAACTGGACGAGATGGTGGAGCTATGAATGAGCTTTGTGATATAAATTTAGTTGTACCATCAAATGATACACCAAGAATTCAAGAGATGCATATTCTTTTTGCACACACAATTTGTCAAATTATTGATAATGAATTAAGCTAATTTTGAAATTGCTTCTAAAACATCATTTGCTGTAACTAATTTCATACAGTTGTGATGTTTTAGAGGACACTCCCTTTTCATGCATGGTGCGCACTCTAAATTTTTTGTTACAATCGAACCATTTTTATCATTTCTCCATTGATTTGTTTCAGTAAACTTTGTTGGTCCAAAAATTGATACAGTTTTTACTTTATAAGAAGCTGCAATATGCATAGGTCCACTATCATTTGTAATAAACAAATCTAATCCTGCAATTTTTTCTATAAGCTCTGGGATTGTTGTTAGTCCAGATAAATTTTGATAATTTGATATACCATTTTTTATTAATATATCTTCAATATCTTTTGCAATATCAGTCTCAGTTGGTCCCCCAAAAATTACAATATCATATTTTGAAGCTAAACTTATTGCAACTTTTGCAAACTCTTGGGGATACCATCTTTTTGCACTTCCATAAGTTGCACCTGGATTTATTCCTAAAGTAGGTTTTTGATATGCAAATGGCTTAAAATATAGTTTTAAATCCCCTACTTCATTTTTTAAATTTAGAATTTTATTTATAAAATCATTGTATCTTACACATAAATGTATCTCTTTTTTTGTAAGTCTTTTATAGTTAAACTTTTTCTTTGCTTTTATAAAAAACATCATAAATTTTGAAGAGAAACTTCTTCTAAAAGATATTGCTAAATCAACTTTTCCTATTGATTTTGCTAAAACTATTAAATTTTTATATCTATTTCCACTTTTTTTTGTATCATCAACTATTATTTTTTCAATATTTGGATAGTTTTGAAAAGCTTGTGTAGATACAAAAGAGCCTAAAAGTGTAATTTTTGCTTTCGGATATGTTTTTATAATATTTTGTATAGCAGGAGTTGCCATAATTGCATCTCCAAGCCACGAAGGAATCTCTATAAATATTTTCATTTTCTCTCTCTTTAAAATCTATTTTTATATGGTATTTTATTTATGTAAACGAACGATTCTGCAACGAAAGGGTCAAATTTTGTAAACAAAATTTGGGGCACCCATCGTGAAGCCTTAGTGAGTTTATAAAAATAAAATTATTCTTACTTTTTTTGTAATAACTCTTTAAAAACATAAAATTGAGGATATTTTAAAATTTTTCCATCTCTATTATCAACTAATCCATATCCGCTAGCAATTAGTTGATGCCAATAGACTCTTTTTATTTTTCTTGAATCTTGTGCAATTTTAAAATAATCCAACATATATTTCGTGTAGTCATCGCAGCTAACGCACTCTTTTTCACTTGTAGGTGCATATGGGGCTGTATTAGATATTGGCCAATTAACTTCTGTAATATAAATATCATCACTTAAAGTTTTTGGACTCATTTTTACAAGTGAAAAAAGCATATCTATTTTATTTTTTAAATCAAATATTCCATATTGACTATTTTGTGGAGCACCTCTTCTATCTACGTAAAGTAAAGCTGAAGTTATATCATATTTTATTTTTTTTAAATTGAACATAGCTCTTGCATTGTAATAGTACTCAAAATCTATAACTGATGGTCCTAAAAGTTTAATATTTGGATATTTATCCTCTTTTATTTTGGAAGCTACCATATAAAAATTCATAAATTCTTCTGTACTAAAAAATCCCCATTTCAATCTATTTATTGTAGTTCCAATTTGAAACTCATTTGATATATTTTCAAACTTTTGAAAAATTAAATCAATATTTTTTTTAAAAAGTTCTTTATTTTCAATATTTAATCTATCTTGAATTACATTTATTAAAATATTTTTTCTCTCATTTTTATTAAAACTATTCGCAAACTCAAAATATAAATCAATATTTTTAATATCACTAAGAGGTAATCTAATAATTAAATTCTTTACACCCAACTCTTGAACCAAATCTTGTTGGGTATTTTTACCATCATCTTTATCTAGATTTACTCCAAGACCTATAAAATCTGTATTTGAAGATTTAACATTTCCTTTAAAAAATTTCATAATAATTATTGAAATAGGAAGAATAAAAATAGAAGTAAAAAGTAATTTTAAATTATCTTTTAACTCCTTTCTTCTCGTAGCTTTTTTAAAAGCTCTATCCTTGATAACTTTTGGTTGATCTGAATAACTATCCCAAATAAAATGGTTATTTGACATTCAAAATCTCTTTTAACCTATTTTCTATTTGCAAATATTGCTCTTTTGTATAATTTTTGTTTATCATAAAATTATTTTGATATTTTTCATCACTTACTGTTGCCCATCTTTTACTACTTGCAAACAAACTATCTCCAAAAAAAGAGAGAGTTTGAGAATTTGAAGCACCTGCAAGATGCATAGGTCCTGTTGAAGTACTCACAAAAAGAGAACTACTTGCTATATATCTTGCAAAATCCATTAAAGTAACTTTTGACTCATAAATATATGCTTCAAAATCTAAATTAGCCTCAATATAATCTTTTGCTTTCTCATCATCAGGACCAAAAGAGAAAACTATATCATAAGTGCTATTTTTAATACTTCTTGCCAAATTTATGTAATCATCAATTCTTAAGTTTCCATCACTACTACCACCAAATCCAGTATGAAAAATAACTCTTTTCTCTTTTTTCTCTTTTATATTTAAAAGTGGTTTTGTGAAATCAAGCTTAATTTCTGGGAAAATTGCCTTTGCTAATTCAAGATTGTATTGCCACTCTGTTTTTAAAGCTTTACTTCTTCTTTGTCTGATACGTTTGTTGAAGTAAAATTGAGCTAATTTTGTTGCTGGTGCAACTCTTTTTTTAATTCCGCTTTTATAAAGTATTTTTCCTAATTGTGTATCTATATATGCACTAATACTTGCATCAAAATTTTTAGATTTTATATCTTGTAAAGTTCTAGGAAAATCATTTGTATTATATAAAATAACATCATCTATAAACTCAATATCTTTTGCAAATTTATAATTTATTTTTGAAACCAAAGCTGTGATTTTTGTATTAGGATACTGCTCTTTTATAGCTTTAAAAAGTGGTAAAGTAACTACAAAATCCCCTATTTTATCGTGTCTTGTTATAAGTAAATTCATTTTTTAAACTCTTTATTTAATTCGTATAATTTTATATATTTATAAAAATTTGTAACCATATGAGAAAAAGCAATTACAAGTCCTACATAACCATCTCTAAAACCTTGTTTTAAGATATATGTTCTAAAAAATGAATAGATTCCGTTAAAAAAAGCTTTTACTGGACTAGAAGATTTTTTTCCCGCATTATTAGATGCAAAAAGTGTTGAGTATCTGTCTGCTTTTATTATAAATTCTGAGATTGTATGATAACTATAATGCTCAACATTTCCTTTTAACTCTTCTATATTTAAACCATCAGTTACAATATCCTCATGAACATCATTTGAATTATAAGAAGTTACATTTTTGTTATACAATCTTTTAATCTTTTGATTATTCCACCCACAATGTTTTACTTGAATATCTTTGTAAAAAGCTTTAAAATTTAACTTATAAACTATTTTTTCATACAGTTTTTTATTTTTTAATTCTGCTAAAAGCTCTGCGTCAACAACTTCATCGCTATCAATTATTAATATCCAATCATTTGTAGCAAAAGAAGCTGCATGATTTTTTGTCCAGCCAAAACCTTTAAAATCACCTTGTATTAAATTTACATTTGGAAACTTTTTTGCAACATTTATAGTTTCATCTGTTGAACCATTATCATAAACAACAACATCATTAAAATCAACTAAACTTTTTAAACTATTTTCTATAGTTTTTTCATTGTTTTTTGCTAACATAACTACACTAATATTCATTTTTTGCCCAATCTTTTTATTAAACCTTTAAATTTATATTTTAATAGTTTTGTAGTTTTAAATATTTCATCAGCAGTTTTTAAATTATCACCATCTACTCTATAAATTGCTCCATTAATTCCACTAAAATCTTTATGTATTGCATTTCCTATTCTAAAATTGTATTGATAATATTTTTTAGACTCTTTTAAAATATTTTGATTGTATTTTCCAAAAGGAAATATAAAACTATCTATTTTTGTATTTAACTTCTCTTCTAAAATCTGTTTTGAAACTCTTAACTCTAAATCTAAATCAACTTGTTTTTGTGTTAAATCAATATGAGAATGTGAGTGCGAACCAAAAACTACTAAACCACTCTCTTGCATCTGTTTTAACTCTTTATATGTGCAAAACGTGGCTTTTTGATAATTTTCAAACAAATCATTATGCTCAAAATTCATTCTATTTTCTGCTTCTTCATCTGTATCATCTAAAATATATTTTGATGGAATTGCCAAAAGTGCTTTTAAATTATATTTTTTTAAAAGTGGAAAAATCAAAAAATAAAAATCAGCATAAGCATCATCAAAAGTCAAACAAACACTTTTTGAAGTAATTTTCTCACCAGGAAAGATTGTTTTGAAATTATTTTTTATATATTTTAAATGCTCTTCAAAAATTGCTAAATCATTTGAACATCTATCGCTATTGACATGGTGATACATAATACTAATCAACAACTTTTTTTCCTTTCAATCTTTTTTTGAAATTTATTTTTGCTTTATGATTATGCGAAAAATCTAAAGCTTTAGAAACTAACTCTTTTTCATTTTTTTGTAAAAACCTTGCATACTCTTTTATGATAACTTCCAAATCTTCATCTTTTGCCCAAAGTTTTGAAAAGTTTTTAAGTCTATCATTAAGTTCTAAATCAAAAAATTTCATTCTATTTATATCAACTATTTTAAAAATAAAATTATCATTCTCTTTTTTTATTAATATATTTCCAGGGCTATAATCAAAATGAAAAATTCCAGCTTCATGTAATTCAAATGTAAATTTAGCAAAAGCTTTTAAAATCTCATTTTTATTTGGAAAATTTATATCTAAAAGTGGCTCTCTAATAGTAAAATCATAATCAAACTTTTCACTTACAAAATAACTCTCATGTAGTAATCCAAATTTATAAAACTCTATATATCCTATAGGTTTTGATGTAAAATATTTTATTTTTAAAGCATATTCATAAGATTTTTGTGCTTTTGATTTTTTGAAAAATGTATATACAATTTTATTTATAAAATGTGGTATTTTAAAATATTTCACAACTAGCTTTTGATTTTCATGCTCTATAACTTTTAGTTCGTTTCTAGCTTTGTGTATAGTATTTGAATTTTCTTTGAAAAATTGTTTTATATTACATAAAAAATATTCAAATTTTTTAAACTCTTCATTTAAAATAAATTTATAGTTTGACAATTTTTACCTTTTTCTTTTTTGATAGCTAAGATTTTAGCCAAAAAAGCATTTAATTTGGATTTAACTACTAAAAAAGTAGAATATAGGCTTAAAATAAATAAATTAAAGAGTTCTATGAAAAAAGTTTTAGAAGTTTGTCTTTCACCAGATTTAGGTGGACTTGAACTATATATGAAAAATATAACTAAGTATTTAAATTCAAATGCTGTAATAAATAAAAAATCAAAGCTGAAAAATGTATTTGAAAATGAAAAAATAAATCATTTTGAGCTTTCAAGATATAACTTTTTAAAACTTGCAAAAATTATAGATAAAGAAAAAATTGATATAGTACATCTTCACTGGACAAAAGACCTTCCAGTAGTTGTTTTTGCAAAACTTCTTTCAAAAAGAAAACCAAAAATTGTTCAAACAAGACATATGCATATGACAAGATTTAAAAGTGATTTTTATCATAAGTTTTTATATAAAAATATTGATATGATGATTGCTGTTACAAATCTAGTAAAAGAGCAACTTGAAAAGTTTATCCCAAAAGATATAAGACCTAAAATAGAAACTTCTTATATTGGGGCAAATACTCCTAAACTTTTAAGCAATGAAGAAAAAAATAGTTTAAAAAAATCTTTTAATACCACCGATGAATTTATCGTTTGTATAGTTGGAAGGATTGAAGAAGCAAAAGGACAACATATAGTTTTAGAAGCTGTTGAAAGTTTGCGAAAAAGTGGTATAAAAATAAAAACTTTAGTCGTTGGTCACTATATGGATGAAAGCTATTTTAATAATCTAAAAAACAACTATCCAAATGATATATTTACAGGCTTTGTTTCTAATCCAACAAATTTAATGCAAATTTCAGATTGTGTAGTTTTAGCAACAAAAAAAGAGACTTTTGGGCTTGTACTTATTGAAGCTATGAAATGTGGTGTTTGTGTTTTAGGAAGCAATAGTGGAGGACCTCTTGAAATAATAGATGATGAAAAAACTGGACTTCTATTTGAAAGTATGAATAGTGATAGTTTATATGAGAAATTATCTTTGATTATTATAAATAAAGAATTAAAAGAGTCATTAGCTTTAAATGGAAAAATTAAAGCTAATGAGTTTTTTGATAGTAAAAAACAGTTTGAAGAGATAAAAGAATTGCTAAATAAGGATTTTTAAAATATGAACTATTTTCAAAAAGCAATAAATAATTTTTTAAAAATTAAAAAATATTTTAAAGTTAAAAAAAATAACAAAATAGATATTTCGACTAATTTAAAAAATTCTAAAATTATCATAAAAGGTGATAAAAATTTGGTATTAATAAAAAAATCTGATATCAAAAGATTAAAAGTAGGTATTTATGGGAAAAACAATACCTTAGAAATATATGAAAATTGTATGTTAAGAGACACCAATATAATAATTCAAGGTAACAATTTAAGAATTACTATAAAAAATAATTGTGAAATAGGAGGTGCTACTATTGTTTGTGCTGGTGAAAATAGTTCGATTCAGATAGATGAACAGTGTCTAATTGCTTCAAATATAGAAATTAGAAATAATGATGGTCACTCTATTTTTGAAAATGGAAACTTAATAAATTCAAGTTCAAACATCCATATTGGAAATAATGTATGGATTTGCCAAAATGTCAAAATTCTTAAAGGTGCACATATTGGAAATAATAGTGTAATTGCTTTAAACGCTCTTGTAAGCTCAGGAGTGTATAATAATAATGTAATTTTAGCTGGAATTCCAGCTAAAATTATAAAAAGTAATATTTATTGGAGTAAAGAGTTACCTAGTTAATTTTTCCTTGCTTTGTGATAAAATTAATAAACATATAGTTATTATAAATATCTGTGCTAAGTTACCAAATTGAAAATCCCAACCTGATAGAAATTGTAAGAATGCAATTGTAACACTGCTTACAATTAATAAAGAGTAGATATTAGTTTCTCCTCTTGTAAATTTCAAAATCTGATAGAATATATTTAAAAATATAAGTAATCCTATTATTCCATATTGAACTAAAACTTGTAGAAATGTATTGTGCAAAGTAACATGTTTTCCCGTTACTAATGTTCCAATTAATATATTATAAGACTTAGGATCTATATTTTTAAGTTCACTATCATCAATAATTTTTTTAACTTCATAAGCATGATCTCCTGTACCATATCCATATATTAAACTATTTTTAATAACTTCTAATGAATAGTATGCGATTCCTAATCTTGCAGACATACTATTTGTAAAATCTTGTTTTTGAATAGCTTTTTGTACACCATCCAATTCATGTAATAATTGATATTTAACAGTTGGAAATAAAAAATTTATACCAATTAAAAATATTGATAAAAATGTTAAAGAAAATATTAATATTTTAACTATATCTTTTCTATATAAATAAATAAAAGCAACAAATAATACTATCATATATGAAACAATTTGAGTCTTTTTAAGTAAAAATACATTTGAACTTAGAAGTAATATTATACAAATAATAAGTATTTTATATATTAATTTATCTTCATATTTTACCAATCTATAAAATAGAGATAGTATTGTTAAAAAAATTAAAAAAGCATGTTCTGATTGATATATTATTAAGTTACTATAATGATTGTCAATGATATTAAAAAACATTAAATATGTCCATATAAAATTAACTATAGCACCTAAAATAAATGCTAAAACGTAATATTTGAAATATTCAGCCCTAATAAAAGCAAAAAAAAGTATAGGCAAAAGATAAAACTTATTTATTTTTAATTGCGTGATAGCAAATGATAAATCATGAGTTCCTATAAACCATATTAAAATAACTGCTAAATACAATAGCCCAGCTTGAACAAAACTATTTTTTAAAGAATTTTTTAAATAAGTTCCTACTTTTGGATTTAATAAAAAAATAAAAAGTATTATATAAATTAGCGTTCCACTTATTTTATATGAAACAGTTAAAGAGAATAAATATATGACAGCTAAAATATTAACTATTTTTATATTTATTTCATCATTTCTTAATTTTTCTAAAATCATTGTTCTCCTTTATTGAAAATATTATTAAATGCATCACTTTCTATAATATTATTACTAGCCTTATAGCTCCAATGTGTATCATCAGCATAGAAAATATCTCTTTCACTATTTTCTAAATTTTTTGATAATATTTCTTTAGTATTAATAAATATATACTTTTTATCTAAAGTTGATAAATATTCAAAAAAAATACTTTCAATATAGTTATTACTAATAATATATGGTCTATAAAGATTATATTTATCAACAGCTGGCATAAATATAAGCTTTATTCCTTTTGATTCAAGAATATCAGCTAAATTATTAAAATTATGATTTAATAGTTCAATATTTTCTTTTGTTTCTAAAGATAATTTTTTTATATCTTCATGATAAAAAGCTAATTTTGAACTAGACTTACTTGTAAATAAATCTTTATTTAATTTTTCTATATAAACACTAGAATTTAATTTTCCATATCCTTTTATGTAATATTTAATATTATAAATAAATGCATTTAAATTTAAATTATTTATAATTGAAGGTTTAAGATTATGTAATTTTTCAATATTATATGTTTCCATTGAATTTCTAAATATATTTTCCAAATTTTTGTCAGTTTTTATAGCTAGATTTAAATCATTTCTAGCAAATCTCACCAATGCTTCTCTTTGTACAGATTCAATAAGTACATATCTGGCACCGATTTTCTCTAAATATCCAGAATTTGCAAATAATGCAATTATTTCTATATAATTTGATGTATTTTCTACATTTTGCATATTTAAATTTAATACTTTTTTATTATAAATTGTACTTATATAGTCTTGATAATAGCTATTTTTACCGCCAACATTCCCATTTGAAAAAGAATCTCCGATTGTTAATACATCTATAATTTCATTTTTATATTCATTTTGAGATATGTGAAGTTTTTCTAAATCAACAATATTTTTTCGTTCTTGTATAATATCTACCATATAACTCATTCTAGCTAAATCACCAATAGTAGTATCTGCTGTATCAGGATAAACTTTAGATGTATAATTAAAAAAAACTAAAAAATTAAAAATTAAAAATATAGAGATAAACAATAACCATAAAAAAGTTATCTTCTTAAATTTGCTCATAAAAATCCTTAAAAATTAAAATATAAGAATTCTGTATATTTTGACATATTTGATAAACAATAATATGTAGATATTATTGATAATATAGCTAATATATAAGATTTTCTATAAAAAATATTTTTAAATTCCATACTATTTTTAAAAATAAGTACAAGAAATAAAGCAGTGATTATAAATATTGTAGTTTTATCTTTACCTAGTATATTATCATACACTGTACCAAATCTAAAATAAACTTCATTATATTCAGCTAAAAACTTAAAATATTTCTCTGGCAACACAACATTATCCAAGCTAAACATACTACCCAATACTTTCATTGCGCTCTCAAAATCTTTTGCTCTAAAAAATATCCATGTTATATTTATAAAGTTAAAAGTAATAAACCATGCTAACCAAGTCCACATCTTAAATCCTAAACTTTGCCAGAATCTATGTATTGCTAATGCAATTCCATGCAATGCTCCCCAGATTATAAATGTCCATCCAGCCCCATGCCAAAGTCCACCTATTAAAAATGTTGCCAATAGGTTTGTATATGTTCTAAATTCACCTTTTCTATTTCCACCCAAAGGAATATAGATATAATCTCTTAAAAATCTAGAAAGTGTCATATGCCATCTTCTCCAGAAATCTTGAATATTTAAAGCTTTATATGGAGAATTAAAGTTTATTGGAAGTTTAATATTAAACATTAAAGAAATTCCAATAGCCATATCACAGTATCCACTAAAATCAAAGTATAGTTGGAAAGTATAACTTAAACTTGTTGCCCATGCTTCTATTAGATTTAAAGTTGTTGCTGTATCAAATCCAGCTGTTGCCCAAGGAGCAAATGTATCTGCAATTACAACTTTTTTAAACAATCCTATTGAGAATATAAACAAACCCAATGCTATATTTCTATAATTTTTAACCCAGTTATATTTACTTGCAAATTGTGGCATCATCTCTTTATGATGCAAAATTGGACCTGCAAGTAAGTGTGGAAAGTATGTTACAAACAGCATATAGTTTACCAAACTATACTCTTTGGCTTCCTTTCTGTATGCATCTACTAAGAATGCTATTTGAGTAAATGTAAAGAAGCTAATACCTAAAGGAAGAATAATATGAGGTAAAGGAATATTAGAGCCAAATATACCATTAAAGTTTTCAAGCAAGAAATCTGTATATTTAAAGTATCCTAGCAATCCTACATTAAATAGTATTCCAAATATTAAAATTGTTTTTGAAGATAACTTTATCTTTTCATGATTTACTAAACTTAATCCTACACTATAGTTTACAAATATAGATAATAGTATTAAAGGAACATAAGAGAAATTCCAATATCCATAAAAAAACAAACTAGCAACTACAAGAAATATCTTTGCACCAAGAATTAATCTTTGGCTTAATAGATAAAAATAGAGTATAAAAGTTATTGGTAAAAATAAAAATATGAATTCGTATGAGTTAAATAGCATTAGTATTTATCCTCTTTATTAATAATTTTTTGTTTATATCTCAAACTACTTTTTATAGAAAAACCTTGAATTGCTGCTAAAAAAATCTTAAATCCATTTTTCTTTTTGAATATCCTAAAAAATAATTTTATAAAAAGTGCTATTTTTAATAACAAAATTCCCAAAAAGTTATAATGTTTATCTAGTAAGTGATAATAAGATATATAAAATTCTCGTTCTATCTCAAAACTTTTTTCTGTACTTCCTCCTGCTTCATGAAAAACTTCTGCTTTAGGAATAAAGTAAACTTTTTTACCAAAATTCCAAACTCTTTTACAGATATCTTCTTCCTCACAATAAAGAAAAAAAACAGTATCAAAGCCACCAATACTAGAAAAAATATCTTTTCTAAAGAACATACAAGAACCACTTATTACTTCAACTTCAGAATTTTTTTCAAGTTTTATTTTATTACTTGGAAATCTATTTTCTGAAACAATTCTTTGAATACTATTTCCAAATAACTGTTTTATTAAATGTGGAAATTGTTTGTATGAAGATGAATAGTTACCATTATTATCCAAAACCTTTGCGGTTGCTAATCCAACATCTTCATTAAAATCTAAAAAATCTTTTAAAATTTTTGAAGTATTATTTAAAAGAATACAATCATTATTTATAAAAAAATAATATTTTCCTTTTGCATAGTTTATACCTAGCATATTTCCACTTGCAAAACCGCTATTAATAGAATTCTCTATTAATTTTATATTAATTTTATCACTAACAAAATTTTTTAACTTAAATAAATCGTCTTTTTTAGAAGCATTATCTACAATAATTATTTCATATAAAATATCGGAACTATTTTTGATTATACTTTCAACTAAACTAATAGTATATTGTGAAGAATTATAATTGATTGTTATAAAAGATATATCTACCATAATATTTACTTTAAATTATACTTTCCATATCTATTTATAATAAAATGATATAAACCAATAAACTTAGCTTTTAACTTATTCCATTTATCTATTTCATATATTAAGATTTTTGTAACATCATGTATAAATACTATATTTAATATATGTAACATTCCAACATCATTAGGAAAGTATTTTCCATAATTTCTTGCTACATATAGATAATTTCTTGCTATATAATAAGCTCTTTGAGCATTATGTTCGGTTTTATACTTCTTTTTTCTTGTAAAAATATTAGTTCTTAAGTGTACTTCTCCTAACTTATGTTCTACAAAAACATCAGGGAAATACAATATTTTAAATTTTTTAATATTAATTCTAAGACAATAGTCATAATCAACCATATCTATAAAAAGTTTATCATTAAATCTACCTATTTCTTCAAAATATTCAAGATTAACTATATTTGCAGATGTTATAACACTGAATTTATCTTCTCTATAATTGCAACTACACCCATTTTTATCGAAGTTTGAATAACCTTCTTTATCTGTATTTGCTGCCAATAATGCTACATTATTTACATTTTGTACTTTTTCTAAGCATTTTTTATAGTGGTCAAAATTTATAAATGAACTATCTTGATCCATAGTAAGAATCCATTTAAATTGCAGTTCTATAGCTTTATCACAAGCTTGATTCAAAGCAGTTGCTATGCCTAAGTTATCATTGTTATTTATATAAATTAATTTTGATTCAAAAACTTCACTCAACTTATCTATTAAAAAATTATTCTTTTTTAATGAATTATCAACAACTATCAACTTATCTACATAATTGCCATAAGTTAAAATATTTTCAAAAATCGTATCATCTGGATTATACAATACTACACAAGCTGCAAGTTTTATCAAAAATTATCCTTTTTAACTATTCCATTATCACAAACAAACTTATTTGCGTCAAAATTTTTTTTCAAAATAGCATTATTTATAATCCCTTGAGAACTATCAAATCTTTTTTTATGATATAAGTGTACAATATTCGCATTATATCTACAAGATTTTAATTCTATTCCTAAACCTCTAAATCTCCATCCTAAATCTACGTCTTCACCAACTGATGGTAAGGCATATGTTTCATCAAAACCATTAATTGCTAGAATATCTTCTTTAAATGCAGACCAATTACAACCAATAATGTAATTAACCTCTTTTTTTACAAATGGAGCCAAAAATGATTTATAAGAAATGTGTAAAATATCTTCCAAATGCCTAGTTTTATCTTTTATTAATTTTATTGCATATAACCAATAATTATTAGTTAATTTTGAAACTGTTAATTTTTTAGAACGAATCTCTTTTGTTATCTGCTCGCCTAACTCTACTCTTTTACCAGCTAAAACTATCTTTTTAGAAGCTTGTTTTACATGATTTTCAATAAAATCATCAAAAGGAACACAATCACCATCTATAAAAATCAAATACTCATATTTTGAAGCAATAATAGCTCTATTTAGTGCTATATTCTTTCTCCAGCCAATATCTTCTTGATATAAATGTACGATATCTAATTTTTTATATTTATCTTTAGCAACCTTAACATATTCAACCATTTCTTTACTATTTCCATCTTCAGAAATAATAACTTCATTTGGAATAATTGTTTGATTAATCAAAGATTCTAATATTAAATCTAAACTATCCGTATCTTTATATACAGATATTATTATTGAACATTTTAAATTATTTTCCATATTTTTTTAAATACCACTCAATTGTTTTTACAATTCCTGTATCAAAGTTTTCATCTGCTTTCCATCCAAGTTCATTTTCAAGCTTTGTTGCATCTATCGCATATCTTCTATCATGTCCTGCTCTATCTTCTACAAAAGTTATTAAACTTTTGTATGAGAAGTTTGGTTGTGGAACTTCTTTATCTAATATTGTAGTAATAGTATCTACTATTTGCAGATTCGTTCTCTCATTTCTCCCACCAATATTATATGTTTCACCATTTTTACCTTTATGATAAACAAGGTCTATTCCTTTGCAATGATCAAGTACATACAACCAATCTCTTATATTTTTCCCATCACCATAGATTGGAATAGGATTATTATTTAATGCATTTCTTATAATTGTAGGAATAAGTTTTTCATCATGTTGTTTTGGTCCATAGTTATTTGAGCAGTTTGTAATAACTGTATTTAATCCATATGTTTCATTATATGCTCTTATTATCATATCACTTGAAGCTTTACTTGCAGAGTATGGAGAGTTTGGAGCATAAGGAGTTTTTTCAGTGAACAGATCATTTGGATCAAGACTAAGTGTTCCATATACTTCATCTGTTGAGATATGATGAAATCTCGGAAATGACACTTTAGTGTCATCTTTCAAAGATGATGAGGCTAAAGCCTCATTTCCATATCTTTTTTTATAAGTAAATGGTTTTTCCATCCAATATTTATAAGCTACATCAATCAAAGTAAATGTTCCATTTACATTTGTTTGTACAAATACACCTGGATTTTTGATACTATTATCTACATGAGATTCAGCTGCAAAGTGAATAACACCTTGAATATCATATTCATTAAATATAAATTCAACTAATTCTCTATTACAGATATCACCTTTTATAAATTTATAGCGAGGATTTGCTTCACACTCTTTTAGATTTTCCAAATCTCCAGCATAAGTTAAAAGATCTAAATTTACCAAATTATAGTTTGTGTATTTTTCTAAAAAATATGGCACAAAGTTTGAACCTATAAATCCAGCACATCCAGTTACAAGTATTGTTTTATTGTTGTTTTGCATTTTAGTTTTCCTTTTTGTGTACTTTTTTTACAGTTCTTTTATATTTTAATAAGCCAAAATTCACTTCTATAGAAGTTTCTGTATCAGCATCATACTCTTCTGGTACTTCTAAGAGTTCAGCGATAATTTCTCCACTTTTTTGAGACAGTTGCTCTTTTAATTTATTATCAGTAGTAGTTTCTAATTGTTTTAAATTATACTTAAGATTATCTATTTTTTCAAAAGTTTCAATTATAAGAAATGTTACCTCTTTTGCTTTTTTACTAGAAAGTATTGTAGCCAACATCCAAAGACCTTTTTTTGTAAAGGCTTTTGGAAGATATGGCGAATATTTAATTGTCTCTAGGTGGTCGAAATATTCGACCACCTTTGATTTTTCGTCTTTTGTAAGTTCAAACATATAATCTTTTGGAAATTTATCAATATTATTTGATACAGCTTCATTTACTCTTTTTGTTTCAACTCCATAAAGTTCTGCAACATCTCTATCTATAATTATAAACTTATCTCTTAGCTCTATGATTTTACTATCAATTATATTATTTGAAATTAAGTTCATTATCTTCTCTCACCCAATCTCTTTAAACAATCATCCAATCCATCTTTCCAGTATGGTATCTCTATATTAAACTTCTGTTTTATTTTACTTTTATTTAAAAGTGAGAAATGTGGTCTTTTAGCAGGAGTTGGGTATTGACATGTCTCTATAGGGTTTATTTTACAATTTAATTTTGCCATTTTCATTATCTCTTTTGCAAAATCATACCAAGACAGTACTCCTTCATTTGAGTAGTTGTATATTTCTACTTTAGAATTTTCTATTTGTGGAACAATATCAAGAATAGTTTTAGCTAAATGTGCAGCATAAGTTGGTGTTCCAACTTGATCAAATATTACACCTAATTCTTCTTTTTCTTTTCCTAATCGAAGCATTGTTTTTACAAAGTTATTACCGTAATATGAATAAACCCATGAAGTTCTTATAATAATAGAGTTTAATGGATTTATATCTCTGATTTCATTTTCGCCATCAAGTTTTGTTTTACCATATATTGATTGTGGATTTGTTTGAAACTCTTCAACATATGGTTTAAAGTTTTTTCCATCAAATACATAATCTGTAGATATATGAATTAGTTTTATATTTAGCTCTTTTGCAACAATTGATAATTTTTTAACAGCTTTTCTATTTACTAAATCTGCATTTTCCATATCAGATTCAGCTTTATCAACAGCTGTATATGCTGCACAGTTTATAATCACATTTATACTATTAATTTGACAAAATTCTTTGATACTATCTTTAGAAGTAATATCTATATCATCTCTTGTAGTAAAAAAGAAATTATAATTATAGTTTGAAGAAAGCTCTTTTATTTCACTTCCAAGCTGACCCATTGAACCTGTTACAAGTATATTGTAAGTAGTAGTTAAAGAGTTTGAATTAGGCATAATAGTTTACTCCAAATTCAAATAAGTCATTTGTTTCATTTAGTTGTGGTTGTTTTGTATCTTTAGCAGATAGATTTAATTCATCATGATTTAAAATCCAATCTATATTTAGATTTTTATCATCAAATGCTATTCCTCTATCACACTCAGGGCTATAGTAATTATCTACTTTATAAGCAAATACGGTATCATCTTCAAGTACTACAAATCCATGAGCAAAACCTCTAGGAATAAGTAGTTGTTTTTTATTTTCACCACTTAACTCTATTGCTACATACTTTCCAAATGTAGGAGAATTTTTTCGTATATCAACTGCAACATCAAGAACTCTTCCGTGAATTACTCGTACTAGTTTTGTTTGTGCATGAGGTGGAAGTTGATAGTGAAGACCTCTTAAAACTCCTTTAGAGCTTTTTGATTCATTATCTTGGCAGAAGTTTATTTTATATCCTAAAAACTCTTCTAGCTTATTGCTCACAAAAGTCTCTACAAAGTAACCTCTTGAGTCTCCATGAACTTTTGGTTCAATAATTACAACATCAGGAATAGCTGTTCTTGTAAATGTCATAACTATTTCATCCTTCTTGGTTGATTTGCTCTAGAGATTAAATATTGACCATATTGGTTTTTCTTTAAAGGTTCTGCAAGTTCAAGAAGTTTTTCTTTACTTATATATCCCATTTCATATGCTATCTCTTCAAGACAGGCTACTTTTAGGCTTTGTCTATTTTCAATCGTTTGAATAAATGAAGATGCTTCAAGTAGTGATTCATGAGTTCCAGTATCAAGCCAAGCGTACCCTCTTCCCATTAGTTCTACTTTTAATCTATTTTCATTTAGATAATCTTGATTTAAAGTTGTAATTTCTAGCTCACCTCTGTCACTTGGTTTTACATCTTTAGCTTTTTTTACTACATCATTTGGGTAAAAGTATAGTCCTACAACAGCATAGTTTGATTTTGGCTCTTTTGGTTTCTCTTCAATAGATATTACATTCCCAGATTCATCGAACTCTGCAACTCCATAACGTTCAGGATCACTTACATAGTAACCAAATACAGTTGCTTTATTTTCATCTTTAATATTTTTTATACTTTTAGCTAAAAGTTCTGTTAATCCATGACCATAAAAAATATTATCACCAAGAACTAAACAAGCATCATCACCAGCTAAAAACTCTTCACCTAAGATAAATGCTTGTGCTAAACCATCAGGACTTGGTTGAATTACATATTCAAATCTCATTCCTAAATCTTTTCCATCACCTAAAAGATTTATAAAACTTTGCTGATCTTGAGGAGTTGTAATAATAAGAACCTCTTTTATACCAGCAAGCATTAAAACAGACAAAGGATAATATATCATAGGTTTATCATAAATTGGAACTAGTTGTTTACTAACTCCTTTTGTGATTGGATAAAGTCTTGTTCCACTTCCCCCTGCTAATATTATCCCTTTCATATATACCTACCTAATAAAAATAATTTGGTTAATATTCTACAATATCTTAGCTTCATTTAATAAATCCAAAACTTTTAAAGGTTTAATATTCTTCATACAAATATTATCCTTACAAGCTTTCATAACATCTGTTTTATAGCAAGGACTACAAGATAATCCTGCACTTATAATATAAACTTCGTTAAAAGGTGTTTTGTATGGTCCAGTTTGCTCATGTGGAGTTGGTCCAATCAGACAAAAAACAGTAGTATTAACTGCAGATGCTATATGAGCTGTTCCTGTATCAGTTACAATCAAAGCCTTTGATTTTTCAACAACACTAACCATCTGGGAAATTGTTATTTTTCCCACTAAATCTATAATATTTCTGTTATAAGGTTTAAGAGGTTCAAAAAATTCTTCTTCACCTTTTGCACCAATTAAAATAATATTAGTATCTTTTGGAACTAAATTTAAAAACTCTTTCCAATTTTTATGAGGCCATGCTCTATAGTTTAATCTTTTCTTTTTATTGTGTGAATTACTTGGACTAACAATTATATAATCATTTGGTAAGCTAAATTTATTTTTAATATCATTATAAGGTGAACCAAAAACTTTGGGAAATGATTTATCCAAATTCTCTTTTGAAATTATGCTTGAATAAAACTCTTTACAAATTTCAACCATATGAGTTTTTGTAATTTTAATATCTTCACAAAACCAACCAACTTTTTTATTTGCAACAATTTTTTCAACTAAACTTTTAAATTGTTTACCCATCTCAAAATTTATTAAAATATCGTAAGGCTCTCTTTTTGAATAGTTTATTACAGCTTTTTTTTGAGAACTAAAAATTATTGGAATTTTTTTATGTTTTAAATGAAAAATTTTATTTACCCTTTTATCATATTCAAAAAGTTTTGAAGCTGCTGGAGTTGATATATAGTCAATAATTACATCTTCTCCAAACTCAAATCTTAATGCATCTAATACAGATGTAGAATATACTAAATCCCCTAAAGCTCCACATCTTATTATCAATATTTTTTTTATATTTTTCAAATTTTTTCCTTAATTTTATAAATTCCGCAATACTTGTATAAACTCAAAAAAATATTTTACATCACTACCAACCCTTTTTTTTATAAACTCTTTTTCATAAAGCCATAAAAAAAATTGAAGTTTTTTACTAAATCTTATTAATTTTTGTTTAAATTCAATATTATTTCTAAGTTCACAATATTTATTAATTATTTTTTCATAATCTATTTTAAAATTATTTTCTTTTATTTTTGTAAATGATAATAAAAATAACAAAAAATCTCTATATTGTAAAGTTTTAATATCTACATCCGTCTCAAAACTCTCTTCAAAATCTAAAACAAAAACTTTGTCATCTTTAAAAGTAAAATTTCTTAATTGACTTCCACCATGAAATTGTGAAAAATTATGAATTTTAGAGAGTTCAAGTATCAATTTATCTACAAAAAAGTAAAATCTATCTTCACTTATATCTTTATTTCTTAAATAAGCATTTACACTATTTCCACTATCTTCTAAAACAAAAAAATCTTCACATTTATAAGCTATAACAGGAGTATTTATTCCTAACTCTTTAAATTTTTCAAGCTTAGAAACTTCAAAATCTAAAGCCTCTTTTGAACTTTTTACAATAGGTGGAATAAGTAGTTCAAAAGGAAAGAACTTATAAAAAAACTTTTGTATTTTATCAGGTTTTGTAGCTCTAGCTTTTTTTAGCCAATACTGTTTTTTTTTAAAAATAAAAGGAAAAATATCATTATTTGATTTTTCGTACTCTTTTTTTGCTATATCTTCAAAACTATTCAATTAATCTTCTTTTTTATAAATATCATTTTCTACATCTTTAAATCTCTTATGTTGCCATAGCCAAAAATCTGGTTTCTCTAAAATTTGCTTAGATAAAATATCATTTTGAATTTGAGTCAATTCTTTGATTTTATCTTCACTTTTAAACTCATAAGTTTTAACATCAATTGGTTCACAAACTTTAATAGTCCAATCTCTAAAATCATTGCAAAGAGTAAAAATTGGAATAATAACAGCATCAAATTTTAA
>Ga0265294_10001444_pt1 | contig 31966 bp, 39 predicted proteins | sample MunlanPumphouse3_FD_192504 | JGI IMG/M metagenome (GOLD analysis project Ga0265294, IMG submission 192504) | Groundwater microbial communities from a municipal landfill in Southern Ontario, Canada - Pumphouse #3 | ecosystem: Environmental > Aquatic > Deep subsurface > Groundwater | place...
TATCTATACATATACTTCTATATATATAACTACACCTACATATATATACACACCTACACACCTACACACCTACATATATACATATATACATATAGAGAGATAATTATATTTACATGGATGGATGAGTGGTCGCATACATTAATTACATTAATGACAATAATTACAATAATTACATTAATTACAAAATTACAATGATTACAAATAACACTTGACAACTATATAAAGATAATATATTATGAATATGTTGGTTTGAGGTTTAAGGGTTTTCGAGGTCTGAAATAATATTGTTTGATTAGCTAGCTAGGTAATATTTATTTGCTTGGGTAAAAATTTTACCATAGCATTAAAAACATTCTAAAAAGGAAAAAGAAAGGAGAATATTATTATGGAGAAGGGAAAGAAGAAGGAAAAAGAATATAAAAAGGATGCAGTTATTACCCTAAGGGTCTCAACCAAGTTATTAATGGAACTATTGGTAGGACTAAGAGGGAGTGGTATAACTGTGGGAATAATTAGGAATAAAAATACTATTATTGATGATAGTTTGAGATTTCTAAATGAGATATTTAAAGAGAATGGTCTGACTAGAAATCTTTCAATAGAGGAATCTATCATCATGTGTAATAATGAGATGGGAGTAGATGCATATAATCCTGGAGGAAGGTTTAAGATTAATAGAATGGAGAATTTGAGAAGGGAGAATGAAAATGAGAAAGGGGTGGTTGTAGATAATAACATTGTAGATCCTAAGATCTTAGCAGAAGCTGAGAGGATTTTTAATAAGATACAAGCTAACATAAGTAACATGAGTAACACGAGTGATAGGGATAAGGTTAAAGAGATTAGGGATTCTGAAACTATAATGAATGAGTTAGAGGAAAAGTTAAAAGTTTTAGATAAATCTGAAAAGGAGGTTAGAGATAGAATGATCTAGAGTGGTCTCACCTTTGGTTCTCATCTATTGGTCCCATCTACATGAGTCAAAAGGTAATTTTATTCAAAGGGGTTGACATCCATCCGTGGCCGTGTTATTGTGGATGCGAACATTAGAAATGAACCATGTTTAAAACTCTAGGAGGAAGTTAAAATGGATAAAGAAAATGAATGGAAAAAAGTTGTGGAAGCTAAAAGGAATCTTCTGGAAGTTCAGAGGATTTTAGATGAAAAAAGAAAGGAGATTAAACTTCTAGAAGGGAAATATTTGAAAGCTCTAGACCTTTACAAGGGTTTAGATTTGGAGTTTGCTCTTAAGTATAAAAAGACTGTAATTGTAGCTAAAAGTGAAAAGAAGAAAGATATAGTAGTGCTAACTAATGACGAGAAAGAGATGATAGAAATTCTATCATCCCTTTCTAAGAAAGAATTAAGTGAATTTATGAACAGAGTAAAAGGAGGTATTTAAGAATGGATTTTCAATGTGATACTCAGAGGGTAAAATGGTGTCCTGACTGCAATATCATTTTCACGGGAACATCTAGATGTCCTAGATGTTTCCATGAGAGTTTCTGGTTAGAGACACTTCTACCAATAACTCAGAAGTGTACTATTGATTTCTCAAGTAGAACAGATAACACTAGATGTTCTACATGAGATTAGGGAATGTTCTAGGTTCTAGAACATAAAAATGGTGGCAATTTCTAAATAATTATATTAAAAAGGAGGAGGAAAATGAAAAAAGATGAAGATAGTGACAAGAGAATGGGAAGATGTCCTATCTGTGGTCAAGAATTAGAAGGAATCTACATAGACTTCGGTCTAGGTTTCAATGAGTTTGGAAGCCATTCTTCCATAGACGAATCATGGATTCTGTGTTGTCCAATCTGTGAAGTACCATTAGAAACATCATAATCTTAAACTCCTTAGGTAAAAATTTTACCCAAGGAAAAAAAGGAGAAACTATGAATACAATAGCTATATCTGGAGCTTATGGGAGGGATTATACTTCCAAAAAGAAAATGTTGGAAGATTTTAATCTTGAAAAAGATTTTTTCATCCTGACTCCTGGCTTCAACTCATACATGTCTAAGAGAGATTTAAAGAATCTTCATGATGTTAGTGGAGTAAACTCTATAGAGTTTCGATATAAGAATAAAACTAAGGTTTTTATGCTTAATATAATGAAGGAGATAAAATGACTAAATATGTAAAACCTGAGCTTCTGGTAGATCTTTTCAATCGAAGAAATGATACAGACTATAAAGACTTCGATATTCTAGTCTCTGACTTATATAAGGGTAATAGTATTAGGAACATAGCGAATGTCATAGGAGTCTCCTACTCCTTTTTAAGAAGTTATATAGAAAAGAGTAAGACTATAAAAACTCATAAACATGGAGCTATTAGTATCAACTGGAAGGGAATTCTAGAAAACTACAACATAAATAATAAAACAGAGTTTAAGACTCCTAGATCACTCTTGCTTCATCTTAAAAAGAGTGGTTATTCTAATAAGCTAATCTCTAATATCCTTCTAGTCTCGGAATCCTCAGTTTGTAAATACCTAAAATCAAAAAATATAAAAACCAAACAGTGCTAAAAATAATGGTTGACACCTGTTTCAAGGTGTGTTATGGTGTATGTAAATCAAAAACGTATTATTAACCAACCCAAATTCAGAGGAGATTTAAAAATGGAAAAGATGGAAGTAAGTGCAAAAACAAGTGAAGGTTTGGAAGGTACGATTACAATAGATGTTCCTTCAACTCTGAAGGAAGCAATCGAACTTTATGGAGAGGAAGCTATCCTCTCTAACGCCCTTGCGAATGGAAAGGTCGTCATTCAGTCTGGAATTCGAAATGGATTGAGAGCTGGCAGAAAGATCTCTGAAATTCAAGAGCAGTATAAGAATTGGAAGCTAGGGACTACTGTCAGAGGTGGTGGAACTGTTGACCCCTTGCAGAAAGCCCTCGCAGCCTTCATGAGCAAGACACCTGAGGAACAGGCCAAGTTCATAGCTGAACTTAAGGCTAAAGCTCAAAAGTAAAAAGTTGGTGTGAGAAGCTTTTTTTCATCTCATACTTCCTCCGAGCCCCTAGGGAAATTATTCTCTAGGGGTTAAAAAATAACTAAAAATCGTGCCACATGACACACATAACTGATCAAGAGAGGAATATCTAATGGAAAATGTAATGTTATGTAAACCTTTAGATATTGAGAAAATTCATAAATGGGGAACTAGAATCCTCTTAACACAACCAAAACTAGATGGAATAAGATGCAAGGCTGTAAAAGTAAACTCTGAGTGGTATCTTCTAACAAGGAATGGAAATGTTATCCTTTCTACTCCTCATATAACAAATTCACTTAAAATTCTGGATGAGGATCTAAATTTTGAAAACCTAACCTTTGATGGAGAACTATACTCCCACGGAATGGATTTCAATTCTATCCAATCTATTGTAATGAGAGATACTCCATCTTCTGATAGATCACTAATATCCTACCACATTTTTGACATTATAGATGAACACTCACCAACTGTTAGCAGGATCTCTAAACTATTCTCCCTTGGAATAATATCCTCAATCATAAAAGTAGTTTCAACTAACGAAATAAACATTAATGATATTGACATGGCTTTTGAGGATTATCTATCTCATGGCTACGAAGGGATTATAGTTAGACATCCATTAGCTAACTATGAATTCAAAAGATCAAACTATATTCTTAAATTTAAACCTAAAAAGATGGATATGTATAAGATAATAGGTTTTATAGAGGAAGTAGATACAGCTGGAAATCCAAAGAACTCTCTAGGATCTTTGATAGTTTCTAATGACCCACTAAGCTCATTTAAAGTAGGAACTGGGTTTACAAAAGAGCAAAGGGAAACTATGTGGAAACACAAAGAGTCTCTTATAGGAAAAAGTGTAATAATAAGATTCCAAAGTATCTCAGATAAAGGAATCCCTAGATTCCCTGTCTATTTGGAGGTAATATAAGATGAAAATGGAAGGAGTGTTTCTACATAATAAGAGAATGATTATAGAGAAAAATGTCATTCAGATTAACTGGGATAAGGTCGTAGAAGTATATCGTGAAAGATTTAAAATAAACAAAAATATGAATCTAAGAGAGGTATTTAAAAGGGAATATAATAGACTAAATTCTGCAAGAAAAATGGAACCAATTTTAGGAGTATCTCATTCATCAATATATAGGAAGATGAAAAAGATGAATTTTAAACTAAATAGGAGGTAAGCAGAATATGAAAAAGAGAGAAGAAGAACTAGCAGAAAATCATGCTAAGTATTATGAAAGAACTATGTTGACTTTTACTAGATTCATCAAGGAGTTTTCTAAGGAAGTATTCCTTCATGGATATAAGCATGGGGTAGAGGATTCTTGTTCTACATTATTTGAACAAGATAATGATCATTAATGCTTCGGTAAAAATTTTACCAAAGGAGAAATGAAATGAAGATGAGGAATAAAGACCTGATTGATTTTACTGAAAGCATTTTAAGGAGGTATAACGCAACACCGGATGAGTGGGACAGTTTTGAATCCATAAAATGGAGTATGGATACTACTCATAAAATTTCAGCGGTATTTTATCCAAAAACAAACGAAGTAGAAGCAACTTGGGAGAATATTGCGACTGGGAAAAAGATTAGCTTAATATTTCCAGTCACATTAGAGCAAGGTGAACTTATAGCGGAATTGATTATGCCATGTGTTTATCATGATGCCACTTGTGAGTTATCAGATCCAAAAGTGAAGGCATTAATCATGAATGAGAAAGGAGAATAAAAATGAAAATAATATCTCCATCTTATGAGATTCTATACATGCTAGAGCCTTATGATATTTTGAAGTCCATAGAAAGAATAGGTCGTACATGCTACAAGTCCGAAGATAATATCACGAATGACTCTGCAAAGGGATTCGTTAAACGTCTCATTAAATCTGGTCATGAGAGTGTGATAGAACATATAAACATTACTGTAAAATTCATCTGTGACCGTGGCGTATCACATGAGCTTGTAAGACATAGACTGGCCGCATACTCCCAGGAGAGTACGAGGTATTGTAATTACAGTGGCGAACTAACATTTATTAAACCCTTATTTTGGGATGAAAAATCTATTGAGTTCAGAGATTGGAAGTATGCAATGCAAGAAGCTGAAAAATACTATATGAACCTACTTCGTTATGGTGCAAGGCCTGAACAAGCACGAAGTGTTTTACCTAACAGCCTTAAGACCGAAATAGTCATGACGGCAAACCTACGTCAATGGCGGCATGTGTTGAGACAGAGATGTAGCAAATCTGCTCACCCGCAGATGAGAGAGATCATGCTTCCACTTTTGGTTGAATTAGAATATCTATTACCTGAGATATTTGAAGGGATAATGGAGGGAAAATGTTCAAGATGATAGAAAAAGAACGAAATCTATCACAAGTTGCTCACATCGTATTAACTAAATATGAGGACAGGAGGTATAAAAAATGCAAGTGCTGTGTCTGCAATACAGTTTCAAAATGTACACCATCAAACGATTTCTATTCAATCGAGGAGTATGGAGAGTTCCTTGTATGTGAAAAATGTTTTTATAAATATTTAGACCATAAGCTAAAAATAGCGAGTATGGAATTAAGGGGACTATAATATGGAAATCAAGATTGATGAAGCACAATTGCAAGAGAAGATTCCAGGAATGTTTTCGGATATTTGGAGCTAATTGTTATGCAGGGTTTTATAATTTTATCCAAAAATACATCTACAACTTGGTCAGGCCCGGTTTATTTTTTACAAGAAGAAAATGGGATGAAATTTGGTGAATGCTACACCAAAGAGAAGGCAACAACTGTTTCTCGCCAACGGTTTGATGAGCTAAAGGAAAAGCGCATTATTCCAGCGAATGCAGAATTTGAAGAAATAGGGAGGGAGGTTTGAAATGAAAGTATTTTAGGTGGTACTTGTAACGAATCAGCATGGCGAAACAGAATTATTCCTATGCTTACTGTGGATTATTTTAATCCTGTAGTTGAGGACTGGACTCCTGATTGTATGGCTGAAGAAATCAGACAATGTGAAACATGTGACTTTCTGTTGTATACAATAACCCCTAAGATGATAGGAATGTATTCTATCGCTGAGGTTAGAGATAACGGTAATCACAAAGTATCTTTTGGGGAGAATTATCGGGATGATTGAATATCATATACTATTAATAGTAATAGCTATTTTCTTATTGTTTTATGGTTTGTTACTATGTGAAATAGCGATAGTACTAAACCAAATAAGAGACAGTATAAGAAATCTGAAATAACTCATGAAGCCATATATCGAGAAAATTGATGAAACTTAAGGAGAAAAAAAAATGACAGTCTATGTAGTTAACAAATCATCACATGATTTTTCTAAGGCCTCTCAGTTTGGGGATATAGTATATCTCTCACAAGGGCCAATAAACAGGTTCGCATGTAACTCTATGCATAGAAAGTTTTATGCTAAACTAATATCTTCAAACGAGGATGACTACATCTTAATGTGCTCATTAGGAGTAATGAACTCTATTGCATGTAGCATTTTTGCTAAACTTCATAATAAACTAAACCTACTTCTTTATAAGAAAGGAAAATATATCGAGAGAAATCTTATAATAGACAAGGGAGAAAACTATGGAACTACACCCATCAACTAACATAATTGATAGTTCTAAACTAACAGATTTTTGCACATGTGAAAGAATGTTTTTCTATAGGCACATCCTAGGATGGTCTTTAGATAGGCCAAAGATAGATTTAATCTTCGGTACTTCGTGGCACTTAGCTATGGAATACCTACTCTTAAACGGCCCTTGTCATGAAAATCTATATGGAGCTTATAGTAAGTTTATAGAAGAATGGCGAAAATCGTTCTCAGAAGAAGATGATGAGCTTCATAAATCAAAAAATCCTAAAAGCGCAATCTCAGCCTTAAATGACTATATAACAATATATAAGGATGATCTTGAAAAATACGAAGTTCTATATACTGAGATTTCAGCAACTGTCCCAATTATGAATAATATAAGCATGACACTTAGAATGGATTCTATCTTGAGAGATAAAAATGATGGTAAGATTTACTCTCTAGACCACAAAACAACTGGTTTAGAATTCAATCAAACTTACGAGGATATGTTCCTCATGTCAATTGCAACTGGTTGCTACAGCCACTGTCTCCATTGTATGTATGGTGAAGATGACATTGGAGGTATGATTTATAACTGTACTCAATTAAAGTATGGTTCTAGAATGGGATATGTTAGTAACTTCAAGAGAATATATGTCCACAGAACTCCTGAACAACTACTATCCTGGCTATGGTCAACATCTTCAAGGGTTTTAAGATTGAAAGATGAGATAGAAAAACTTGAAACTTGTAGTGAGAACTATCCTACAATGGCTGCATTTCCTTACAACCCTAAGGGATGCTACTCCTACGGACACATCTGTGAGTATATAGATTTCTGTAACTCCTGGCAGAATCCTTTACAATACATAAATACTCCTCCTCCAGGATTCAAGGTTGAATTTTGGGATCCTAGAGAAGATGAAACTAAGGTAGATATAAAGATAGATAATAAAAACACAGTAAAGATAGAAGAGAGGAGATAAACTATGCCACTAGAAATTAGTAAGGAGTTAGAAGATATAAAAAACTACTACGAAAATGATATAAAGCAGTCTACCTTCTCAGCTTTAGTCCTTGGTGAGAGTGGTAGTGGTAAAACATTCTTGATTAGAACCGCACGAAAACCAGTGTTCATAGACTCCTTCGACCCAGGTGGAACTAGGGCACTAAAGGATCTAATCTCGTCTAATGACATAGTGGTTGATACAAGATGGGAGAATGAAGATCCTTTAAAACCTTCTGTTTATAAAGAATGGAAAGCTACATTTGATAGACGTGTTAGAGAAAAATTTTTCAATCAATTCGCTACGTATGTTCTAGATAGTGTAACAACCTGGAGTGATGCTATCATGAATGATGTTCTTAGGAAGGCAGGAATAGCTGGTGAAGCTCCTAGGTTTACAAAAGACTATACTCCACAAAAGAATGAGATAAAGAACTATCTAAACAAAATGCTTAGACTCCCTTGTGATTTCCTAGCCCTTGGCCATCTAAAACTTGTTGAAGATCCAGTTGAGGGTGCAGTCTATCGCTTCATGACCACTGGCCAAGGTATGGTTACTATCCCTTTAATGTTTGACGAAATATATGTAATGTCACCTAAACAAACCTCAAGTGGAATCGAATATCGTATGTTAACTAACTCTACTGGCAAATATGTAGCTCGTTCAAGATTATGTTCTAATGGTAAATTAGATGCTTATGAAAAACCTGATATTTCTAATATCCTCAAAAAGGTAGGATATGATTATAAAAGAAAGGAGGTATGAGCAACTTAGCGTGTAAACCATAGTTTTCCACTAACAACAACTTTTATCATATTAAGGAGATTAAAATGAGTTTAATAGACTATGTCAATGAAATTAAAGATGCACCTGAGCCTTACATACTTCAAAAGGGAGAAGAGGTAAAGGTTAGAATTACAAACGTAAGGGTTGGAGAATCTGAGGGTCGTCCTTACTGGATTCCTATGTATGAAGTTCCTGATCAGCCTATGGCTAATGAGTTTTCTGACTTCTTCTGGACCTTGAGTTCGGATAACAAGGAGATCCTTACTAGGAAACAGTGGGAGAGGAACATTTACAACACCAAGTGTTTCTTAGAATGTTTTGGAGTAGATCTAACCAAACCTTTTGATCCTGAAGAAGATTTTATAGGTCTAGAAGGCTGGGTTATAGTTGGAGTCAAATCATCTGAAGAATATGGTGATCAGAATACTGTGAGGAAATACATAAAGTAAACATCATAGTGAGAGAGGGAATAGATAACTATCTCCTTCTCTCACACTGTCATTGCTTTGGTCAAAATTTTACCAAAGGGGAGGTTAGAACTATGAAGCTACAACGGATTAGAAGGACTTTAGGACCTAAACCAAGTATTCCATTAATATCAAAGATGGTAGATAACCTATCAATGAAGTTTGAAAGCTCAGCATCTATCGACATTGAAAATTGGAGGTATATATTTAAAGATAGGAATAGTCGCAAAGATATAAAATATTCAATATACATAGCTTCTATCGAAAATGAAGCTCATTTTAGTTTCTACACTAACTCATGGAACAAGTTACAAGATGAATACTTCAGAATCATAGAACTAAAACTGGAGGATATCCTACATGGAGGAACGCAGACCTAGACTATCCTTTGATATAACAGAGGAACAGATGGTTAGAAAGAATAAACTAATCCCACTTTATGGCCTTCAAAGATCTATCTTTAGCGTCATCCTTGATGACGTTTTAGATCTTATAGAAGAACATGGACTAATAATCTGTGGAAGTTTGATAGAAAAATACGCAAAGCCTAGAGACATAATCCCATCACTACAACATATAGTCATTAACGCAAAGGAGGGGAAATGAGCAAAATAATTGAGAGAATAGATGAACTTTTTGAAAATTCAGAAATTGACAATTATGGATTCTGTAGCTTCTGCTACAAACACTGTAATACAGATAAAGATTTAAAATCAATAGGAGCTAAATCAATATGTGATAAGTGTTTAAATGATCTTAGAAAACTAGTATTTGAAGTGGAGGGCTAAATGGCAACAATAGATGATCTAAATATAAACAAACTAAGCGACATGTCACTGGAAGAAGCAACTGAAATGCTTCGCCAAATCAGACTATCTAGAAGAACCTCAAAGAGTTCTGCTAGGAAAACTGCTAAAGTTGCTAAAGTAAAAAAGGAATCTAAAACTGTGTCAGACCTATCTTCAGATCAAGCATCTGAACTTTTGTCACTTCTAGGAGTGTAAACTTATGAGACTGGAAATAGTACCTGTTGAAAAAATAAACTTTGGAGATCGTTATAGAAAAGAACTAGGAAATATAGAGGAATTAGCTAAGGATATAAAAGATAATGGTTTGATAACTCCTATAGCCCTACACCTAAAAGACAACCAGTACACACTCTTAGCAGGTGGTAGAAGATTAACTGCCGCTAAGAGTATTAACATGCTTGAAATCCCTGCTAGAATCTTCGACAATGAACTTTCAGAACGTGAGATTAGGATAATAGAACTAAGTGAAAACATATATAGGAAGGACTTAGATTGGCTCGAAAGAGCTAAACTCGAAAGAGAGATTCATAGACTTCAAATTGAGGAACATGGAGAAAAGATATCTAAATCCTCAGATGCTTCTGGTTGGACTATGAATGATACAGCTGAGATCCTAGGAGTAAAACGTCCTGAGGTCTCAGCTTCTATCAAATTAGCAAATGCTGCAGATCAATTTCCACAACTATTCGAAAACTGCCGGACTGCTAGTGATGCTACTAAGGCACTAAAAAATCTTCAAACAAGTGCACTTACTGAATTCATAGCATCTAAAGTAGAATCTAACATAGGAGTATCCTCAAACCTTAAAACCCTAGCTGACTCCTACATGATTGGAGATTTTCTAACTCGTAGCGCTGATATACCTAATGAATGTATAAATTTATGTGAAATAGATCCTCCATATGCTATAAATTTAGAAAAAGCTAAAAGAGACTATGCTTATGGAACCTCATATAATGAGATAGATAAAGAATCATATCCTAAGTTCATTAAAGATGTTTTAAAAAATGCATATAGAGTAATGACCACTCATTCAACATTAATCTTCTGGTTCGCTCCTGAACCATGGTTTGAGAAGATCTACCAATGGATAACTGATGCAGGTTTTAAAACAAATAGAATATGTGGCCTTTGGACTAAACCTACTGGGCAAACTAATAGACCTGAAACTTATTTAGCTAACTCATATGAGATGTTTTTCTATGCTCGAAAAGGAAACCCAGTCCTAAACACACTTGGAAGATCTAACATCTTCAACTTTCCACCCGTCCCTTCAAACCAGAAGTCTCATCCAACTGAGAGACCAGTAGAGCTTATGCAAGAACTATACAAAACCTTCACTTATCCAGGATCTAGAATTCTCATACCTTTTGCTGGATCAGGTAATGGTATTATAGCTGCAAACTCTGTTGGAATGAGTGCCTTTGGCTATGACTTATCAAAAGAATATAGAGATTCATACTTAGTAAAAATCCATAAATTATCTACAAAGCCTATGTAAGGAGATAGTATGATTAATAGAAAAAACTTCGTACCTCCTGAAGGATCAGAAAGTTCTAAGATAATGATAGTCGGAGAACAACCTGGATTTCAGGAGGTTTCACGTAGAAAACCATTTGTAGGACCTGCTGGACAAGTTTTAAATGAGTGTCTACAAATGGCCGGAATAGCACGTTTCGATTGCTATATAACCAATGTTATAAAATCTCTAGACAAACACATAAAATCATATATAGACTTATCTGGAAACTCTCCTGTAATGTCTCAGGAAACTCTTGAGTTTCTAGATATACTCAAAGATGAAATTTTAAGGGTGAGGCCTAATATAGTAGTAGGCATAGGAGCTATACCACTCTATGCTCTCACATCAAGAACTTCTATAACACCTTGGAGAGGTTCAGTTTTAGAATCAACACTAGTCCCAGGTGTTAAGACTATCAGTACCTTCCACACTGCCACTGTCCTACCTGATAAGGGACAGTATTTAAACAAACCTTTAATTGTAAATGATCTTAAAAAAGCACTAAATGAATCTAAGTTTCCAGAGTTCAGAATCAAGAGTAGACAACTATACATAAAACCCACGTTTGAAGAATCTATATCAGCTCTAAACACCTGCATTCATTATGGGTTAGAGGGAAAGATTATAGATTGGGATATCGAAGTGATTAACGAAGAGCTTAATTGTATCTCATTTGCATGGAATGAGTATGAGGCTATCTCTATACCCTTCTACTATTCCAAAGGAGATTATTTTAACATAGAACAAGAAGTATCTATAATGCTTAAGATAGCAGAACTCCTTCAAAACCCAAACATAGCGAAAGGTGGAGCTAATAACATCTTCGATTGTCAATTCATGCTGCATAAGTATGGAATAGTTCCTGCAGGATCTATCCACTGTACACAGATCGCACAAAAGATAGCATTTCCAGACTATAAAGCTGGTTTAGATTTTGTAACATCTATGCACACAGACATTCCATACTACAAGGCTGATGGAAAGAAATGGATTAAGGCTGGTGGAGGAGGAATTGATTCAACCTGGTGGAGATATTCTGCACTTGATTCTATCTCAACCTCTGCTGCTCGCCCTTCTCAATTAAGAGAATTAGAATCTCAGGGTAATATAGAAACCTATGATCGACAAAGGGCTTTAATCTATCCTTTAATGTATATGATGGAAAGGGGAATAAATGTAGATGTTAGTGGAATAATAAAGGAGAATGAAGCTACTAATAAACTTATAGAAGATACTCAGAAAGAGTTGAATGAATTAGCTGGGTATGAACTAAACATAAACTCACCTAAACAAGTAAAGGATTACTTCTATGATGTTAAAGGTTTGAAACCTTATAAAAAGAGAACACCCAAAGGATGGTCTATTTCAACAGATGAAAATGCACTTAAGCGTATAGCCAGACAAGGCTATAAAGAAGCCTCTTTGATATTAAAACTAAGAGGCCTCAAGAAACGTATTAGTACCTATCTAAACGTAGTGAAGTTTGATACTGATGGAAGGTTTAAAACTTCATATAAACCAGTAGGTACTGACACAGGTAGATTGTCTAGTGGTGAAACTATCTTTGGCCTTGGAGGTAATGCACAGAACTGGCCACATGATCTACTACGTTTCTTTACAGCTGATAGAGGATACATAGTAATCTCTCAAGATATGTCACAGATAGAAAATAGACTAGTAGCCTACCTAGGTGATGTAACTACTATGATAAACGCCTTTGAGGGTGGAATAGATGTTCACTCTCTAACTGCCTCCATGATCTTTGGAAAATCTATATCAGAAGTAACTACTGAAGATGGAACGTGTACACTAGGTGATGGAACTCATAGTGAAAGATTTTGGGGAAAGAAAGCTAACCATGGTCTCAATTATGATCTAGGCTACAGATCTTTTGCACTCTTATACGAGATGCAGGAGAGAGACGCTAAGAGTATAATCGACCTATATCACAAAGCCTATCCTGGAGTACGAGAAGGGTTTCATAATTATGTTAAAATAGAACTTAGAAAAAATAGATCCTTAGTAAATCTATTTGGGAGACGTAGAGTATTCCTAGGCCCTTTATTCGGACCTGGCAGTGATGAAACTTATAAAACAGCCTATGCTCACATACCACAGTCAACAACTGCAGATTTAATAAACTCTAGAGGTCTTAACTACATATATTACTCAAGAGATAAGTTTAAGGAAGTTGAACTCCTATCTCAAATCCACGATTCAGTTGTATACCAAATACCTATATCAGTAGGATGGAAACGAGTAGCTGAGATAATAACTGATATTAAGGATAGTTTAGAAAAACCTCTAACCTTTAATGGTAGATCATTCTCTATCCCATGTGATACCTCTATTGGTATTAATATGAGTAAGGAATTTATGAAGGATATCAAGAGTAGTAAATACCCTAAAACACTTAGTGATACAGCTAACTTGATTGAGTCTATCTATAAAACACTTATATAGTTTGGGGATTTAAAATGAGACAACTTCCAGATTGGATAGATGGTTTCATGGAGTATACAAAAAAGAGTGAATCCCCTAAGTCATATAGAACTTGGACTGCTATATCTGTAATAGCTGCTGCGTTGCAGAGAAAGTGTTTTATTAACTGGGGAACATCTCTAACCTTCTATCCTAACCTTTATATAGTTTTGGTAGGTCCTAGTGGTGTAAGAAAGAGTTCAGCTATGGGGCCAGGCCTTGATATATTACAGGAGATTCCTAATATCACAGTAGCTCCGCAAGCTACAACACTCCAAGCTTTGATAAGGAGGTTAAAGCATACTAACTACACTGACGTGGATCTACTAACTGGCAAACAACAATTCCATGCATCTATATCAATCTTCAGTAAAGAATTCACAGTTTTCCTAGGCTATAACAACCAAGCTATGATCGCTGCTCTATGTGACTGGTATGATTGTGAATCTAAGTGGTCCTATGAAACAGTTTCTAGAGACCAGGAAGAGATAATAGGTGTATGGGTAAACCTTTTAGGTGCTACCACACCTACACTCATTCAAGCATCGTTACCTACTGAGGCCATAGGTGGTGGGTTAACATCTAGAATCATCTTCATCTTCGAAGAGAGGAAGGGTCAGACTGTTATAATACCTATGCAAACCGAGGAGGAGGTTATGCTGGGCGAGGTTTTAAAGTCAGACCTTGAAAAAATTAGGATGATGACTGGATCTTTCCAAGTCACGGAGGGCTTTATAAATGCTTGGACAGAGTGGTATACTAATGCAGATGCTAACCCACCTTTTAGTGATGAGAAACTAAATGGGTATATAACTAGACGTCCTACTCATGTTATGAAATTATCTATGATAATGAGTGCTTCTAGAAAGGATGGTCCTAGTATGTGTATAACTGCTGATGATATGAATAGAGCAGTTTCAATACTAACTGAAGCCGAGTTAAACATGACAAAGGTGTTCTCAGGTGTTGGCATGAGTCCTGTGTCATCTATCCTATATCGTGTCTTAACTTTTATAATATCTAATAAACACTTAGAAATTCCAATGTCAACTATCGTAACTAGATTCTGCTCCGATATTGATAAAAGGGGAATGGATGGAATTATTAGTACCCTAAAATCAATGAGAGTAGTTAATGAAATAGAAAGACCAAATGGATCTTTTTTAAAGTATATAGGTAATGATAATGGCTTGGGTCAAAATTTTACCCAAGCACAAATCAGAGATTCTATGAGTAATGAAATCTAATCGGATTCGTCAGCGGAGATTTTACTTAGTTCTTCTAAAAATCTATCGCTGACAATCCCTTCAACACTTGTAATAGTTTCCCACAACTCAATCTCCTCATCAACAGGTGCATTCTCAAGCTTATCAGCAAACCACTTAGCCCTACTCTCTGGTCTCAACCTTTGTAGACTTCTAAAGATACTTCTATTCTTAACATTAGCATCTCTAAAAGCCTTCTCCATTGTAAACCTTTCTTCCAAAGTCTTAGCCATATAAGGATCTTTCTCGCCAACATCTGATAAGAACTCAAAGAAGTCCTCAATAGGTAGGTCAAAGTCTAGTACTCCAACTATCAACTCATCAGCTGCATTACCTGCAATAAGTTCATACTCAATCCTCTCTTCATTCAAACCTTTGATATTCTTAGACTCACTTACAAATGGATGTGTTACCTTCAATATTCCTCTGAACATTGGAAGATTTTTATACATACTTAGCCACATACCACCTGATCTCATGTTCCTAGGAATATCATTAAAGGCTGCATTATAAAGCTCATTAAAGATATCTCCATAAATATTTTTAGGAACTACCTTACCAAAAGCTGCTTCAGATCTAGCAGGAGATAACTTAGTAACATCTCCAAAGTCTTTCCAGAATTGATCTGTAGCCATATCAGATTCTGACCTCGACTTTGGCCATGATAGTGGATCTGTCCTCCTCCATATATCCTGTCCAGACCATGTATCTTTATTCAAAGAATATGTGAATAGTGAACCTAATACTGGTGGCAGTACTGATCCTGGAGATGTGGCTGGTATAGTTCCAGCTAATGATTCTAACACTAATGGAACATTAATATCTTCTCCAGCAAACATCTTTGCCATGGATATAGTAAGCATAGAAGCAAACCCTTGACTAGAGTCAAGTGGTATTTCTATATATGGATATCTAATATTACCCTCTGTATCTTCAAAGGGAAATGGTAAAGGTACTGGGATACTTCTAGCATAAGCCTCCTCAGGAATATCCTTGGAAGCTTCTGGAAATAAGTTTCTAAGTGCAAAATATACTCCAGCAGCTAACCCACCAATCTGAGCCATCTTATACAACCCTTCAACCTTATTCCTCTTAAACGCCTTAAACACTCCATGAGTAGCTTGAATCTGCGCATTTAAGAAAGGTATTCCAGAATCAGCTGCCTTACCATACAATCCACTTACGCTATAATCTATAACACTTCTAGATTGAAACGCAGCTTCAAGCATAAACTCCTTATTCTTCATAACTTCCTTCACATCAATACCTTCACGCTTAGCTATCTCCTTCAAACCTCTCAACATATAAGCTGTTCTAGTCCACATCTCACTTTTGTTACTAGCCCAACTTAAAAAATCCATAGTCTTTTCAAACTTACCTTTTCTAAATGTAGGAACTGGATCTTGTTTCTTAAACAACTCAAGACCAGAAAAAGCCTGACGGGCTAACAACTCCATACCACCGCCACTATTAATATACTCCTTAATAAGTCCCTTATTTTTAATAACATCTGGAAAAACACTTATGAGATCTCCAGTTAACTGAGTCATACCTATAGGTAAATGTGGAGAGTAAGCACTCTTTATTTTTCCATCACTTCTAATACTCTCAAGTGTATACCATCCATGAGCTATATCCCTTATAATATTCTTAAGATAAAAATCCCAGTTAAGAGGTACAGCTAATGGTTTTAACAAGGAACTTCCAGAAGCTAATTGAACCAACAAGGCTGTTTTAGAATCAAATATATCAGACCTACGTCCCCACTCCTTCTCAATCATCTTTGAGATGTATAGATCCTTGCTAACACCATCTTCAAAATACTTAATATTTTTCCACTCCTTATGTGGAACCACTTTACTCTTTTTATCACCTTCTCCAACTATTCTAGCAAAAGGATTTTCTTTAAACTTAGTTGCTAATTCAGCTAACTCTTTATAAGTATTATTTTGATCAACAGCTTTAATAACATCTACATACCTAGTACCTAATAACTGTAAAGAATCAAATCTAAGTGGATCAATCTTTTTACCTCTAGGCAAACGACTTAGTTTAGGATCTGGATCTTTTAAATTAGCCTTACCCTTTGGCAGTCCTTCCTTCTTATTAATCCTATTAAGTGACTTAACAAACTCCTCACCTACTCCCATCATCCTTTGATAATACTGTACATCACTTAACTTGGTATAAGTATCTTTATCAATCAACCCAGATTCAAACATCATGTTTACAGTTTTATCTGTATACCTTTTATATTTATCAGCTGCTACTAATATAGCATCAAACCTATCCTTATTCAGGTTTTTAATCTCTGGAAAATATTCAGTAAAAGTCCAAAGATTTAGCTTATTAAGTCTAGCATCTGGCTTATATGGATTTTTAGTATTCTCAGTTCTTATTATAGCTTCTAATTGATTTCTAGCAAATAGGAACTCATCTAGAAACTCAATCTCTTTTTTATTCAAACCTTTATAAATATCTCTAGAAGCCTCCCTTATCATGATCAATGCTTTAGCATGAGTGCCACCTTCAATCCTATGCTTCATAAAAGCATTGAGACCTTCCTTACCAAACAAGTGTTCTCTATACATAGATTGATATGTGGTAAAATCTTGCATTACCGCACCTTTCATCAATCTCTCTTTCCACTCAGATATAGGTCTCTTCATACTTTCTTCTTTGAGCTTTTTAGAATCCTTGAAATATTTATCTACATCCTCTACCATATTCCAAAGTATTTGAGCACCCATAGATGCTGGATCACCACTATAAACTTTCTCACTTTTACCTTTATTTTTGTATAAAGTTCTAACCAATCCTCTAATAACATCTATCCCAGCACCAACTCCAAAAGGATCTGAACTTAGTTTACTTCCACTATCCCCAAATGCAAAGTTGTATACTTTATCCTTTATACTTTTTGAAAGATTATCCCATTCAGTATTTATCAACCTTCTCAAACCACTTTCACCTATCTCACTTACCCCTTTATCCCCAAGTGATTTAAGAATCATTTGAATTCTATTAACCGAAGATTCTCCAGACCATAGTTCTTTAAGACTAGTCTCAGACTCAGTTAGTTCTACCTTAGGAAGTTTCTTTTCTGAAATAGAATGTTTATATCTCTCAGCTCCATCTAGCCATGTTGTAAAGTTGTCAATCCTATTATAAAACACACTCATCTGATTATCAGTCATGAATGACTTGATACCAGGGTTAGTTCTCAAATCTCTAATCTGTTCATATATTAAGGATATATTCTCTCTATCTCCATGAATCCACTGATTAGCTTCAGTAACAAGCATGTCTAGATACAGATAAGGATCTTCACGAACTGCCTTCTTAACCCTTTCATCCTTATATCTTAAAGAATCCTTACGAGCTTTAGCTGGAGTTTTATAGAATTCGCTATCAGTAGTTCTTAAAAATATCTCTTTTTTACTAGGTCTATCACCTACAATATTTGGAGGTTTGGTTTCAGTCTCTATATCCTTCTCAACTATCTCAGTCTTTACTTTAACATCTTCAACAACCTTCTCAGGAGTTTTGACAATAGTTTTATCATCAACCTTTTCAATACCACTAACTCTCTCATATGATCTCTTCCTCATCTCAGCTTTCTCAGCTTCGATCCTCTCAGCTTTTTCCTTCTTAGCTATCTTAATCCTTTCACGTTTACTAGCCCTTTCCTTCCTCCTCTTCATCTCCTCGCCAAACTCTTTTACTTTTTTAGTCTGTTCTAAAACAAAAGGTTGTTTAGACTCATCAGCTATTATATCCTCTAATCTTTTAACTAATTCAAAATGATTTTTAATTCCTTCTGGTGTTTCAATAGGTTCTAACTTACCTACATCTCCACTCTTAGCCTTCTCTATTAATTCATTATTAGATCTTACCCTCTTAGCATATTCTAAATCAGTAAAAGTATTCTTATCCTGTAACTCATTCTGTTTTTTAATAGTATCACTAGCCCTTTTATATAGCTGTGCTAAACCCTTCTTTACATTCTTACTACCCTTAATCCCCTCTACACTCTTAATAGCATCAGTTATAACCTCATTACCATACCCTTCTTCCTTAGCCATTTCTTTAAGAATTCTAGCTGAGTTATACAATCTATCTATCTTACTAGCCTCTTTAATTCCAAGAGGTTTACCACCTTCTACAACATCTATAATCTTATTAGCTTCAGCTAAGATATTCCTAGCAGCACTTTTCATACCTACAGCTTCAGAGGATTCAAAGCTAGTAGGTTTCTTACCCCTTAAAACCCCACCAGTTAAAGCTCCCTGTACTGTCATAGCTGCAATATCAACTGCGAACTTAGCCGCACCTTTTAAATCATCACTAGGTATCATATCAGCATATTTATGACCTGCAGCTATTATAGCATTCATAGGAGAAAATACTACATTTAGTAAATCTTCTTCATACTCATTCTGTGGATGGTACATGGGTATAGTACTCATAGCCTCTTCCATTTTCTGAGAGGCTATATCATACGCATCATCTAGAGATCTACCACCACCTAACACTACCTCAGCTGTAGCTGATATAGCTGATAGCATACCTATACCAGCTGCAGGTGCCATAGTAGCAATGCTAGAAATAGCACCTGGAACCGCTCCTATATACCCCATCATGTTTTTAGCTAAATCTCCTGCAACTGCTGATATCTCAGGAGATCCACCAGACATCTCATTAACACTTTGGACTCCAGGTATGGGTAACTTAGACATAGCTGGACCTAAGTACCCATATTTAGATGTATCAATCTCTTTAGGACTCAGAACCTCTTGGGTCAAATTTTTACCCAAGGGTTCATTATATATAGATGGATTATAAGCATTAGGATCTGGAGATATACTTTTTATTGGAGCTACATCTACTATATCCATATCTCCATTTCTTAGCTCCATATCTATCTCACTCATTCTAGAATCTCTAAACTTCTCAAGAGCTGATAAGTTTTCACTCTCAACTACATCACTTGGTTCAGATTCTATATCATAAACATATGAGCTTTTAAACTTACTTAGATTATCCATATCTATTAGTTCCGCCATGTTTGGATTGTTCTATCACCAACTTTCCAACTCTTACTATCCTTATCATACTCAGCATTAGGATATGTAGACATTATAAGATTATCCATTTCTCTAAATATAGCAAAATCCTTAGCAGCTTTCTTTGCTAATTTTTTAAGCTTAGCATCATCCACTTTAGGATACTTATTTTTTAGCTCTCTAAACTCTTCAGCATATCCCTCAGGACTATGTTCCCACTTAACTCCCTGAGCTTTACTTAGCCTCTCTATAATATCATTACGAAGATTAGGATCCATAGCATTTAGCTCAAACTTAGCCTTACCAGTTTCAATAGTCTTCTCACCTACATTAATATTAGTTCCTCCAGACTTTACAATATCCATTATAGCTTTTTCATCACTTGGATTATTTTTAATGTAGTTGACTATCTTAGCTTCTCTAGGAATCCCACTCTCACTAAGTTGAAGCATCTTAAGCGCAAAATCGAGGGCTTTATCATTAGAAACTTCTATCTCCACTTCCTTACCACCTATAGGAATAGCTATCTTCGTTTTATCTAATCCCTTTGCTTTTGACTCTTCAATCTTACGAAGGGTTTCAGCTCTAGTTTTATCATAACTAGCAGCCTGCTCAGGAGTTAAACCTACAGTCTGTCCAGTACTCAATTCAGTAGGTATAGTCTCTACTGGAACATTTTCTGCTGCAAACTTCCTTTCACCTATAGACCTCTTCCAAGCATCCATAGCTTCAGCATTCTTAATCTGCTCATATCCCATAGACATACTAAGAATCTTATTAAACATCTCTGGCGTAAGTGTAGATATACTTGCATCACTGAGACCAGCGAGTCTAGAGCCTAGACTTTGATTTTGGACGCCGGTCTCCGAAGAAAAATTTGCAGCCTGTTGTGTACCTCCATTAGTCTGTGGGCTAGTAGCTGGAGAACCAGAGGCTAGACGTCTACTACCTCCACTTAGAGATTGAGATAAATAAGATGACAAAGGTGTGAGGTTAGTAGCTTTTACATTAACATTACCTTCTCCATCTATAGTAAGTTTACTACCTTTATCACCACCAAGAAGACTTTTATATAGATCTCTTTGCTGCTGTGTCTGTGCTTGGTCAAGAGTTGCCCCTATTAAACCTTCACCTACAGCAGTTCCACCTTTACCCATTCCACCTATAAGTCCCTGCAAATATGGAAGTAACTGCATATAATCAAATCCTTGAGCCTGACCTTGTGGCTGAATCTGATCACCTCCACCTATATTACTTAATGCATTAAATATACTTTGTGAATCTATAGCCATTTTACTTTCTCCTTAACTAGAAAGCCATCCAGCTGCTGCACCAACTACAGCACCAATAGCAGTACCTATTCCAGGATAACCACTACCAACCTTAGCCCCTATCATAGCTCCAGCAGCAGCACCACCTACACCACCAGCTAAAGCTGAAGTAAGTTTGGAAGGTTTCTTATCCTTATCATCCTTAACTCCACCACTAATACCAGCTAAAAGGTTTGATCCATGAGATAGTAGTTCCAACTGCCACTTCGCTTCAGCCTCGTCATAGGATACTTCCTGATCAATATATTCAGTATTAGCAATTATCTGAAGACGTTTAGTGTCTATAGCCAATCTATAAAATGAATCACTAAGAGCATCTCCAGCATTCATAATCTGAGCTATGCTATTAGCACCTTCCATTATAAATGCTACATATTGTCTAGTTCTCTCAGTAAGTATTTTATCCTCATTAATATACGCTTGTCCAAGTATTCCATCTCTCTGTTGTGCTAATGAAACTCTCAGACCTGAAGCATGTTTAGCTACTTCTATATCTCTACCATTCTCAATAAGAGCTTGGCCTATTATGAAGGCAGAGGAATTAACTGCATTTATATTTCTCATTCCAGCTTGAAACCTTGGCAATACAGTAGATTCAATCTGAGAATCTAACTGATCTGCAAATGCATCTACATCAGCTTGTATAGCATCATCATTTCCAAGATTAGCCTGTATTTGACTAGCAGCTACAAAGCTAGGCCATGTTAGTAATCCATCAATAGTATCCTTTGCACCTATAAACGAAGTTGTGATATACCCATTCCATGTTCCCTCTGTATATCCACCTAACACCCCTTCAAAGTCTGCAAGGGCTACATTCATAGCGTTTATTTCACTATATGGATTATACCCATGAGCACTCAGGAATGGATTATTAACTAGTGCTGAATTATAGATATCTATAAACGACTTACTAGGATAATCATCTCCTTCGTTATCTAATAATCTAGATTGAAATGTTTTCATGTATGCTGGAAAATCTACAACACCACTACTTCCACCACCTGAACCACCACCTGATCCCATAGGTTTAACCTCCTCCCTTAGGTAAAAATTTTACCAAAGGAAATGAAATATAAGTATACATATCACCACCTAGTTTCTCTATCATGGAGAGTAGTTTTTCATTCTGTGTATATGCATTTATATACTTACAGTCACATGCTATAGCATATTTAACAAGAGATTTAAAAGCATCCTTCCAATCACTTATACTATTATTACTTGAGTATAGAGCATAAATAAGTAAACTCTTAGTTTGCATATAAGGATCGCTTATTATAGCTGTAACTACCAACCCATCACAAAATCTTTTTCCATCTTCAGTTTTCTTAATACTAAGCCAACATTTAAGTCTACCATTAAGTAACCCTGTGAGAATATTATTCATCATATCCTCACTATCCTCAGCAATAGGTGGCAACGCCTGAGATGTTCCATACTTAATATATTCCCAGTATGTAGCTACTTGATCTGGAAGAAGTTTAACTATCATATGATTGACCTCTTGGAGGAGCTGCGTAGATTCCTCTAATATTTCTAATATCAGTCATTTTCCATCTAACCTTTAAATAATCTATATTAACATGCTCGTAGCTAATACTCTTCAAATTTACCTGAAACTCAGTTCCTGATATAGGGCGTACTCCAAAACCTACATCATTCAACTGAGTCCACTCAGTAGTTTCCATATCTACAGATCTATCTTTTCTCCAGCTTATGGAATAATATAATGGGTTACTATACTGTCCACCAACCTCTATGGAAAATATAGTCTTCATCGCACTATATCCAAAATCAAAGAAGTTTGTTGTAAGTCTAAACTCTTGATCTATACTATCATAAGTATAGCCATTGATACCACTATCATTCCATACAGCTGTAACAAACTGAAAGATTTCAGATAGTCCATTCCTAGTAAGGAGAAAACTATTAAATAAATCTGATATATAATAATCACCCTTAATATGATCATATATTACTAATGGATCTGAAATGTTTGAGATGTAAGGACTATAATCAAGCTTCTTGACACCTTCATCATTAACAGACCATAGTCTCCCTATAGTATCCACAAACAAGTGGTTTTGTAGATTTCCATTAACAGCAGTGATACAAGGTATTCCTATATCCAACATCTGCTTAATTCCAAAAGTATTTTCATATGGAGTTAGTCTATATACAGAAGTTGTAGTATATACTATAATACTATCATTAAGTGATTTTACCTTAACAACCTCTCCAGGTGACAACATATTCATATAGCCAGCTACATTATCATTACCCACTGAGAAATCAGAACTTCCTATCTTTCCCCAGATGATAGAGTTACTTCCACAGTCATACCAATCAGATGTTACATTACCACCTATGAGTTGACCTCTAAAGTTACATATAGTTTTAACTGTAGGACTAATCTCTAATGCTCCAGATGTAAAATATGCTCCAGCATCTACATTACCATAGATAAAAACTACTCCATTCGATAGGATTATGAAACTACCATAATCTACAAACTCAAACATTTCTCCAACACCATAGGTTTCAACATCTAATTCTTTTATAAGTGTTAGAACATTATCAGTAAGTTTCCATACCTTATCCCCATCCTCATCCCTTGTGATACAATAGTTAGCTCTAGCACCTTTAAAAATCTGAGGAAATGGCCATGAAGTAGTTGGCATGTTAGTAATAGAATTATCTAAAGGTTCATAAGTTTCCAAACCAAACTCACCAACTCTAACTCCATAACATTCAGTTAGAACCTGGTCATTTATAGGAATCTTATCTACCTTCTTAAGTCCTACCTTTAAACCATTTAAGTATAGAAACTCTAACTCTCTCATTTATATGATTCCTCTAATCTATCTATCTCATCAAGAAGATAGCTTTTAATCCTACTATGATCCATAGTAACTTCAATCAAGAAGGATATCCAGATATTTCTAACCTTAACATCTTTATCAGCATTGCTAGAATATATCTTAACAATAACTCTATCACCAGCATTAACTTCTATATCATCAAACTTTGTAACCTTCTTGGTTGTAATTATTTTATATGATGTAGATTGTTTATTAGATACTTCCAACTTTATAACTACCTCATCTTTATCACCTTTACTATCTATAATCAAAGATGATGCAGTAACTTTTCCACTAACAGGGAACATATATCTAAAAACAACACTATCTACATCTGGCTGTGAGCAGAAGTTTGAAACTGGTATAGGTGGTATTATAGTCTTAGCAACTGTTACAGATTGTCTAGCAATCCTAGTAACAATCTTTTCTATTCTACCTATCCTATCTTCATTTATAGGACCTTTAAGTTCAAATAATTTAGTTCTCATTTAACCTCCCATACAATCTACTTCTGATATAGTTTCTTCTACAAAATCTTTTTCTATATCAACCACAGACATGTTAATAGAATTAGTCCAGTCATTTACACCTTGGGTATTTCTATTAATAATCTCTAGTTGTCTCATAGCTGCCATTAAAAGTATATCAGGATGGACTACTGTCCAGAAACTTTCATCATCATCTGCTGATAGCTCAGGTGAGTAGAAGAGACCCTTGATTTCAATCATAGTAGGTTCTTCTGCAAAAGGGCCAAAGGCTATAGCATTATAATTATAGTGTGCTAAACCTACATCAGCATAGACTACAAACGCTCCTACTCTTCCAATAAGATCTTTCTCAGGAGTTCTTATAACTGTTGGTGAATAATATAAAGGAGCTCCATTCTCCTGTTCATCTTGAGGAGTTAAAAAGTATGTTGATAAGAGTCTTTGCAACTCCCATTTTTCTAACTGCCATCTCTCAGTAGTCGTCCCAGCCCATACTTCTTGAACAGCACGACAGAATGGAAATTTGACTAGATACTGACCTATAGCAGCTTCTCTATATGAAATAGCATAGCTCTTTTGAGTAGTCTCAATTCTATCAAGATATCTCTGCCCAGCATTGATATAGAAGTTAGCTCCACTATCAGATCCATCTGAGCCAACTAAATCATATCTTCCAGATTCATTTCTAAACTGCTGTCTTAATTGTAGTAAGTTCATATTATAATTCCTTTGGTAAAATTTTGACCGGAGGGGAATATTTCATCCCCTCCACCAAACCCAAAGTAAGAGATTATGAAAGATCGTTATCTATTCCAACACCATTGAGAATACCACATTTTTTAGGATGGATAAACTCAAGACCAGCCTCAGTAAGATACTCCTCATTAATCCCATCAATTCTACGAGCGCCAGTACCAGTAGATGCAGTCTTACCACCTTCGCCAAAGAAAGTGGTGTCATCTATAAATCTATATGTTAGCTCACTAGGCTCAAATATCAGCATCATGTTCCTAGTAGTAGAATCATATGAGAACAAAGGATGTGTCTTAATATCAATATTCCCAAAAGGAGTAAGCCATTTAACTACCTGCATACCATAAGCATTAGATGAAGGAGTTAGCTGAATACTCCCACTAGATTTAGCCAACCTATTCAATCCAAGAAGAGCACCACTACCAGCAAATACTAGTTTACTAGTAGCACCATATCTAAAAATCTGCTCAAGCATAGTATCAAGCCAAAGCTCACCACCACCTGCAGCAGTCCAATCCAATCCAGAATATGCTGCACTTAGACTATAATCACTTACATTAGTAGCAGCATACTGTTTAATACACTCTACAAGTCCCATGGTAGTCCTCTCAGGTTTACCATTAGATCCTGTATTCTCAGTCATAACTCCCCAGATGAATGCAAGTTCCATCTCTATAGAATGCATCTCCAAACATTCCCTCTTAGCCCTCTGATACGCATCACCAGTTCTCAACTTGGTAGCCATAGCAGTACGAGTTAGAGATAAAGGAGATCTAAAAATCTGAGTCCTATTGTACACCTTAGTAGGATTCAATGCTACAGCATCAGGCATTTCAGCACCCTCAGCATTGATATTACCTACGATAAGAAAAGTATCACAATCACTCAGATCATGAGATGTACTATTATCATCATCCTCAAGCAGTCTCACACCAAGAATACTTGAAGCACCATTTACTACAACACTAATAACTTTCACATTGACATCTACTGTGTAATCACTAGCATCCCTCAAAAGTAGCTGATGACCTTCTCTAACCCTAGCAGCAAGTGCAGCAGTTACTTTAAGATATAGAACATTCCCAGCTACACCACTAGAAGTATATAAAGTAGTAAGAGTAGGCTCAGTGTAGACTCCAGAAACAGTGCCACCTACAGACGCAATCTCCTGCGTCCACCAATAGTACTCAGGATCATCAACCTTCTGAGACTTCATTTTGCTAGTGAGAGCTACTAAAGGAGCAGACCCATTAGGATACAAATAATGTACCATCTCACGCCAATTTTTAGGCCTCTCATCAGTTACCCAATCACCAGTACCACGCATTCCTTGAAACATAATAAAACCTCCTAAAATATATAATTAAAGATTAAGTGTTCTAACGGTAGTATAAACTGTCAACACAGAATCAGCCTCACCACACCCAGCAATTTCATCACCTATATTATCAAGTACAAGTGCTTTGTTAACTGCAGCTGAGGAAGCTACTATAGCATCCTTAACAGGAACTGCTCTAGTAATAGTATCTACTGCCTGGTCTATAAACCCAGTAGTTTCGATAGTATCACTAACAGCTACACCAGCAGCATTTGCATACTTAATAGCCAAGTTATCAGAACTTTCAGTAAGTACACTAGTTCCAGCTGTGAGTATTAGAGTAGCACCAAGGAACTCAAGAAGTTTACCAGCTCCAGGAGCAGCTACAAGTGTTATCTGAGTTGCAGCCAAAGCCTTAATCTGTGCATCAGTTATAGTAGTTTTTGTAGTGGTAGTCCCATCACTAATACTTATAGAGTAGTCAAGTACTATCCACTTCATACCATCTGAATACAAGAACACATAATCATTAGCCAATGTTAAAGTTTGATCAGTCCAATCCTCACTATCACCACCATGAGTGACTGTTACAGCGCCACCACTAGTAGACCTCAGGAGAATGCAATAGAATTTACCAATAGCTTCAGCTACCTTAGGAAGAGTAAGTGTAACTGCAGATGCACCTAATACACACCTTACAGCCTGCTCACTTATTCCAATAGTTCCAGTAGCTGTGAAATATCCCCACTTGTCAATTACAGCATCTTGCTCAAATATCTTTCTTTCCAACATTACTAGTTACCTCCAAGTACTAAAGTGAATTTAACATAGAATCAATTTCTAAATCAATTGGATCAGGTTTTGACTTTGTCTCAAGTCGGTTAATTCCACCTGTAGGCCTAGCAAGTCCTGTAACTTTCTTTGTCTGCTTATTAGCAACATTGACAAGTTTCAATCTTCTCTTAGCCTCTTTCCCAGTTTCCGCAAAGACCTTTTCAAGACTCCAGTTAGGATGCTTGGATAGAATCTCTTCTCCAACAGCAGCTACTGAAGGTTTGAAGTTAGCAAGGTCTGGATTATCTTTATAAAATTTATCAGTAAGTGATTTAAGTTCAGTGTTTATCCTAACATTCTCCTTAACAATGTCAGGGATAGATCTAGTAACTTGTTCTATTATTTTTGTTCTAGCTACCTCTAAACCCTTCTTATAAACCTTATTCAATATTGAGTTTAGTTTAGATGGATCTCTAACAATATCATCATAGTCTTCATCATCCCCTAAACCCTCTAAAAAATTAACATCTTTAGATAACTCTCTTTCATCTTCAAAACTTTTAAGTCTAGAATTCTCCTCTCTTAATCTCTGTAACTCAGCCCTTTCCTCAGCAAATGGATCTACGCTATCATCAATATTAGTAGTATCAGTAGTATCACTATCACTGATATCTGAACTATCATCATCGGAAACGTCTGAATTAACAGCTTCATCTTCTTTAACTTCTTCAACAGATTCAGTATCTGAAACTTCCAATTCTTCCTTCTCTTGAATTTTATCATCTACTACACCCTCCTTAGATACCTCACCAGGATCTCCAATCATATCATTGATTTCATTAGTCAGTATTTCTTCCATTTTCTATCTCCTTTTCTATAATTTCTTGTATAAAAATATTAGGTAACTCTAAAAGATATCCAACAGCTTCCCTTCTACCTTGGACTTTTCCTAATTGTACTAAATCAGAAACCGTATCATATTCGTCTCTAGCTAATCTAGACCAAATCTTTAATTCACGTCTTAAATCTTTCCAGATGTTTGACTCTATAAAATCTTTTAATTGTAATTTAGATGAAGTTATTTTAATATCTCTAGACATTTTACACTCCTAATGGAACCATATTACCAGCATTTACTTGATTCATTACCTCCTCATCTGGCATTACCTGGACGTTAGTGTTATTGTTTATTCTTCTAAAACTCTCTACATCTTTAGCACCTAACTGAGCTGCAATATAAGTGAAGATTTTAGTTACATCAAACTGTTGTTGTAACTCAGGTGAGCTAGATATAGTTTGAAATAGATTAATCCACGATTCTGAAAAGTTCCCACCTGGAATACTACCATCTCTTACTATAATATCATAATTAATGTTTAGATCATTAGGAGTAACCTTCATACTATCTGATCCATATATAGATTTTAAAAACTCAGAATGTTCTCCAGCTATTCTAACATAGATATCTTCTGATAAAAACTCCTGTGTGTGACTTGCAAACATTGTACCTATATCTTGCATAGCTTGTAAACCTGTGAGAGATGCTAGTTTCTGTAAACGGCTGATAGCACTTCCACGAGTACCTTGGAACTCGGCACCAGAAAGTCTCTCAGGGCCACCCTGCCTAAGCGATCCCATCATGCTTTGATCTGCTCCAGCTATTCTATCCATCCAAGAGGTTATATAAGAGCTATCAGAAATATTCTGTCTAGTAACATCAGTTATGTTTAGCTGCTTAATAACATTCTCAACACCCCTTCCCCAAGCAGGTCTTCTAAGTCTTATAATCTTTCCAGGTTTTGGATCTTCAAGATCTTTTATGTTTACAAGATATGGATCAACAACTATCATATCATTCAAGACTTTTCTTATATTGGTTATATGAGTGTTGAAGAAGAAATCTAATATATGTTGTAAGCCGTATAGTATTTCCATTCTAGATATTGGCAAAGGTGAATATCCATCAAACTCTGGAGAGCATGTAGTCACAGGATACATACCGTGATATCTATCAGCTTTTTCAGCTTGTATTACTATTGAATCTGCAGCTAATGCAAACAACCATTTTTCAGGATCTTCACTACTCCCAAGCTCCCAGTCGTTAGGTATTATATCTATATACATATAGATAACATCAACTGCATTTGTTGTGGAGTCAGTACTCCTAGTATCACTACTACCAAATTTCATCTGTCTACTAGACACACTATGAGTTAAAGATGATAGTTTAACCTGAGCATGTTTTATATACTTAACGTTAAAAAGTCCTGAACCATTACTCTCATCTCTCAGTAGATTCATTAGATTATCTTTATCTATCCAACCTACATATTCACCATCTTGAGTTCCAGTAGCTGAAACATTTGGATCAGGGAGGAATAGATAAGGATCTATGTTAGTAAGCTTATTACCTTCCAGTATCTTAACTGTTTCAACACTATTTATATCTCTAACTAAATCACTACCAAAGATACCTTCATCATATTCTGTAGTTTTAACTGGTCGTTTTCCCCACCTAGTTCCCCATGTAGGAGCACATACTCCTATTCCATAACTAAGAGCATCTCTAAAAAGTGTATGAAGACTTAGTTGAACCTTCCACTTTATACAATGTAAGTTAACAACATGTTCTAGCATCATAGCCCCAACTTTATCTTCCTGAGTATAACCTTCATATCTGAAAATTGGATCTTGGAAGAATGCTAGAGATAGATATGTTAGTAAGGTTTCTAACATAGCATAACTATAAGGGAATACTATAGAAACAGGCTTGCTTGGATCTCTATCCTGTAGATCTTCTTCATCATCATCTAGGGCTACGTATGAAGTTAGAATTCTATCAGTCTCGTTCCATGAAGGGAATCTACTACTTATAACATTTCTACTAACTCTAGCCCTTTGTAATATTTCATCTCTTATAAAGTCATGAAGCTTAGATCCAGGCTTTAACTTCATATCATTTGGGTAAGAGTATGAATAGTTAACTCTTCCAAAATCTGCGTTATAATTGCTAGGAGTTTCACCTGTTACTATATAAGCCATATTAGTACTCCAATTATGCTTCGGTAAAATTTTGACGGAAGCATTTTAAATAAATATAGGATATCCCTTTTTTACAACCGTCATTGTTCGCCACATAAGCCTCCTGTGTATCAATTATACTAAATCATCCGTTGACACTCCAGGATCAGGGAGTGTTGTTCCTTCCCTCCCATATTTAGACTCTAATGTTTCAACTGAGATATCCGTCGTTAGATCCCCGTTGATAATAGCTGTTTTAAGAGCAAAAAACTCCACCTGGACAGTAGTTATCCAAGTTCTAAAAAGACTGCACGCTTCCGGTTCAGATTGTGCCTGAAATCCTGCTAATGTAGAAGCATTTAGAATATTAAGTTTGAGATCTGAATCATACCGGATATAACCATTAGGTTGATATTCAATAAACTGTTTAATGTTTTTATAAAGTTCTGATATCAGAGATTCTTGAGCTATTTCATTCATTCTGGTTTGTGATATGCCAGGAGATACTGGAACTGAAATAGAGTAATAACTGTATTGTATATTATCTTCTGATACTATCTCTGATATTCCGTAAGGGATTGTTAATATCCCTTTGTTTATACTTATTGATGGTATTTCGTTACTGTATGTTTTCATAGGTATTATCCTCTTAATTAATAAAATTAGCTACATAGCCGCCCCGCAATACTCGGATTGCGATTCGACCCATCGACACTCGAATTGCGACACGCGAACCCCGCACCCGCGCCAGCAGTTAAGTTGCCCGCCGACAGAAGCGCACGCCAACCGGCAGCAGCACTGGCATAATAGGGATCACATATATACGTTGCCGAATCGCCGCCTCCGGCTGAGGGTAGCAGACATCCGTTATGCAGGGTTTTCTGGTAGCCATTTACGAGAGGTAGGTCTATGCCTAAATCCGTATAGTTAGTTGATGTATCCTCGGCCCAGTTATCGGGGTCATTACAGACATAAACATCCACATCAGTCAACAGATTGCCGATAAATTGTATATTAATTCCATCAACCCATTTCCAGAGATGACCGAAAATATTCTCAATGCCCCGATAGCTGTTGGCTAAAATAATGCTCGGTGTACCAGACCAATCGTAACTACATCTTAATCCTGATGGAGCATCAGCCCATGATATTGATCCTGATACATTTCCGAGCTGTGCCGTAATTCCCGTTTTACATACTTTTGAAAAATCCCAAGGAGTACCCTCTGTATATCCTGGTAGCCACGATTGGGAGTTCCACGAGCCGTACTCTGTCAACATGAGCAGAATTATTGCCTCATTCGCCCAATAGCCTAGTTGATGAAATATACCGTCTACTGAGTATGTTCGCCTTTCAATACGGGTAAAATAAGTGAGAGGAATATACCCATAC
>Ga0265294_10001445_pt1 | contig 31961 bp, 56 predicted proteins | sample MunlanPumphouse3_FD_192504 | JGI IMG/M metagenome (GOLD analysis project Ga0265294, IMG submission 192504) | Groundwater microbial communities from a municipal landfill in Southern Ontario, Canada - Pumphouse #3 | ecosystem: Environmental > Aquatic > Deep subsurface > Groundwater | place...
GCTTGTGCACAGCGATAGGCAAGAATACAAGGACTTACTACGGAGCATGATACCCTAATATTTTGAGGGCATATAAAAGAGAGAAGGGATAAACACTTCTCTCTTTTTTTATGTTTATTTATTAATTAAAACTACATGATTGCTTTATCGAATCGTATGGTCAAGACGATTTCCAATGGAGTACTGTCGTCTGTCATATCTAAGTCACCGAAAGATGCATTTGTAATAAATGCATTTACGAATTTCCATGTCTATACTGTAGTTCCACCAGGAGATAACACATGAATCTCGAAGGGCCTCCTGTAGTTGTCCATGTATGCAGCTCTACCTGAGATAGGTTCATATTGGCTTCTCAACCAAGCCATCACCCATTGTGCTCCCGAAGGTTCATAAGCATCGACTATTGTAATGTCTATTGTGTCCCACTACATTTTACCAGCGCCGTATCTTTTTGAGTTTATAAAGTTATACTCTACCTATGCGGTTTTCCATGTAGGCCTTGATGCTTTTGTCGCCAAAAACATAGGAAGCCCGTCTATCACCACCACAAATCTATAAGCTAGTTTGGCCTAAAAAGCAGCCCCTAACATTTGATTTGAATAATCATCCATTCTTATTTTTCTCCTTATTTAATTATAATTCAGTATCAGTTCTAACAATATTTATGGGAATAACGATAAACTAAGTAGTCTTAGCTGGCTTTAACCACATCTATCCCACTAATTGGTTTCTATCCAAAACATCAGGAGTATTGTTCGACTAATCCATAATGAATTTGAAAGCGTATAATCCATTATTCTATACTAGTTTACCGAGGTATTGCTAAACGCCAATAGTAAAGACCGACCTTAATGAAGTGGTATTGTTGTCAAACAATACTTGTTTGCCATAATCGTCAATCCACTTTTTAATTCTATTTATCAATATTCTTACATTCAATCTGTCGAGTGCAGAAGCTTGTTTTTGAAGAGTCTTTTGGCCCCAAACTACTGTGCCTCGAGCTGCGAACGATGCTATTGGATTTACGTTATTTTTATATAAAAGATCTCTCTAAACTCTATTCAGTTTATTGATTGCTTGCAAAACTTCAAGAGTTCCACGATTGATGCCGGCTGGGGCATAGTGGGGTTGTGAGATAATCTACGTATAAGCGATAACTGCAGGAATAAATGTAGCCGCAGGTATCGTTGGGTGTGTCTTTGTGTACATATCTTTAATCTTTACGGGAGGGTAATATACTGCACCGTATGAAGAATCAAAAGCCTGTGTCTTTTCTACAGCTTTATCATATTTCATTTCATCAAGTTTTGTAGCATCAGCAACAACAATACAGTCGCCTCTGAATTCACAAACCTATTCTAAAGCATATTCAAATACGTTTTTATGCCCGTTTTCTAATGAAATACCCGCCATTGAAATAATATCTATATCATAAGACTAAACGCTTTTTATTATGTTTAAAGCTTTTATATATGACTTATACCCAGGTGAGTCAACACTCGACAAATCAAACCCCATTAATGTAGTATCTTCAGTTACATCCCCTACTGTTGGGTTTTTACCGTCAAATCCACCAAATAATGGAAGGATGTAGTCGCCTGTAAATACAACTTTAGATGTCGTTTTACTGTCTGTCCAATTATTAATGCTACCGTCTACACCAGTAGCTTCAGATAACCCCATAACCTCAGGATCACTAACATCATATCCTTGATGGTTGAAGTATTTTTTATCCGGCCATACACCAAGTTCTTCAGAACTTGTGCAAACATTGGGGTAATTCCAATGAATAAGGGCATTGCCACTTCCAGTTCCTAATGGAGTAGGATATCTCAATGTTGTATATGGTACGCCCGTTTTTGTTATATTGTTTGATTTTACATCATCAGAAACCTAAACTCTAATATATTTAGATTTATTATTGAAGTCACCCATTAATCTCATTTTAGCTGAATCTACATCATATTGATAATACATATCACCAACTCTCTTAGCAATATAATTGTCACTCATTGGGTTTAAATCTACATCATAAAAAGCTTCTAATATAGCGGGTTTTTTATCATCATCATTGTAGGCTCTAACAATTACGTCGAACATTGTGTATGTGTCTAAACTAGTTCTTACAGACTATATTGCAATTTTTATATCTTTATTTGTATATGATCCGTCTGAAATATGGTGAATTTCAAATAAATTTACACCAAATTCATCTTGAATCATTGGAGTTTTTGAATGATTAAATCCTACATTTTCATAGTTAATGAAGTTATCTGGCATCTCTATTATTGATACTGTAGTGTAATTTGATTTAGTTACATCGTTCTAATATATATTAAATAAATATGCAGGTTTACCTTTTTGATGTGGATTTCTACCAAAGTAATTTTCAATATTTTTAACATCACTTAATGAATCAAAACTATAAGGAATTCCACTTATGGTAAATGTAAATGGAACTAAAGATGTACTACTACTAAACATTTCAGAATTAGGGGTTGTTGAACAAGTTCCTGCAGTTCCAAGTTCCAATGCATTGCCCGCACTATGACTTATTGATCCAAGAATTGACAATATAGACCACTAAGTATTTAAATCATCATCGCCTTTTCCAATAATAGCATAAGCACTACTTGAGTAGCCATCTTCCCAAAGTAATCTTTGTACCCAAAAATTACCTTTATGCTTTGAATATTCTAATGCTGCATATTGTGAAAAATATTTTCCATTAGGCTATCCCGTTCTATCCAATAAATCTCTTGAATCTTTAATTTTCATAGGAATAAAAGCTTGTCCTTTGGTGAATCCACCAATGAATATAGCTGCAGGGCTTGATGGGGCGGATGATTCTAAGAAGCTTCTATCGGATTCCTACGTATATACGCCTGGGCTTAGATATTCTCTCATTTTTTATTAATTCTCCTATTTAACAGGCTATTCTGCTACCACCTATTCTGTTTCAGTTGGGTGGAATTCCCATGTTTGGGGATTAACATAGCCATTACCATATTCCTATGATATGTTTTTAATTATATGATCTTTTTCGTTATTTAACTACTAAATCTTACCGATCAAATTCTATTTCTATTTCTTTAATAAATTTGAATTATAAGATACCAACCCTAAACGTTTTACCAACTAATCTGTTTTGTTTGTATTTTCTAAAATACTGTTAATGAATTCATCTTTAATTTTCATAAAGTTACTCCTATATTTTTGTTTTTTTATTACTTAGTCTGTATATGCAATAATTACATTCTCAATCCAGATTTGTGATAAATTTTTTCTATGGATCAATCTATTCTATTGTTTGAACAGGTTGATATGCTTTGGGGAATAAAGTAGAACGAGTTTTCAAACTAAAGGTGGACTTTATCAATCTCTATGTATTAGCCTAAATCTATGTCGTATTATTGAAATCCCCGAAATCTATTTTTACTCTGTAATCGTCCATTATCCACCACATTTTATCGTGTAGAAAGAACCCCTATATCAACGCATTCATTTGCTAATGGGAGTCTGTATATATTTGGAACTAATATTCGCATGTCATTGGTATAGGCAACATCAAATTGATGTATTTGGGTCGGGCTCTACGTCCTACTAACTAATCTAAAGAATTATATGGCCTCTATTTAGAGTATTTATTTTCTACCTAAACGAAAGTTCTTATTCCTCTCATTGTCCATATTCTATTTAATTCTTGAGTTGGATCACGTTGTGTTGAAATCCTTGAAAAGGATATCAAAGGATAAAGAGTATTTCCTTGTTGGTCTACTAAATATTTTCTACGCCTAACTTGTACCCATCTTTCTGCTCCATTATAAACTATAGGTACGGGCCTGATAGTTCCATCATAATTCTATACAGATGGTCTCATATACTATTCTATATATTTCATTATTAACTAATCTGTTTTTTGTATTGAAATATATGCCTATATTTTATTACTCATCTTACATATCTCTATTTCGTAAAGTTAGTTAATTGTTGAACTTTTGATGGTGATAGTATAATGGTTTCAAAGGATTTTGACCATTGTGTATCATAATCATTAGCTATAATTTGTTCCTAATTTTTATTAGTTATCTACCAAAACATCTATTTCCATAATATAATATCACCAATCTATGGCCAAACATTCTTGTCTTTCAATGTACTCATCAAAAATCTAAACTTTGTATTATTATTATATTTATATGACTAATCGAAATCTACCTATTGTGGATTATGGTCTACCATTGCTACTACCTATATGGCTTGATAGTATTGTTTTATGCCTTTCTTTGCCTATCCATATACATTTACAATTATACTGTCTGTATTGAGTTTAAAAAACAATACTGTGACATTCATCCACCCCTATACTAACTATTTACTAACTCTTGAAAATAGTGCTAAATCTCTCTATCCGAAAAATAATCCTTTTTGCATAACGTTATCCTATAAATATTCGTAAAGGAACTTTAGAATTAATCAGTTGTAAATTCTATGCCATCTGTGATTTTTTCTATAAGAGTTTATGCATTGAAGTCTATTCCAATACTAATTTCAATTCCTATACCAAATTATCTTGTTCTTCTTTTGCTTCCGTCCTGAGTGTCTATCCGTCCAAAGAAGTCTATCCCTATGGGTATGGTATTGAGGAATACTTTGACCTAATTATACCCAACACCTATTTAGCTAATGCTAAAGTATATCTTTGTATCCAATTTTTGCCAGGAACATTTATTTTAGCGTATGGCATATAGTTACTTATGGGAAAGTTAGCGATTGTATCGACACCATTCTATTTAACTGAATTTGCGTATTTATCGGATTTTAGGATATACTATACAGCAATTTGGGTATCATGGGGAGGCGTGGGCATAAAAATTATATGATTCTTTCTGATCTAAAATCCAATATGTGACCTTCTAATATTTTGTGACAACTATAATGATTGCATTTTAAGTAAGGTTTCAAACACGGGCATCATCACCAATTTAGCGTTTTGTGAATATACTCCTCCGAACTCATGCATGATAGAAGCCATATTGAACCCAGGATTTACAATCGGGTCAAACGCATTTGAACGATACATCATCGGGTAATAATATATCTAAACGAATTCAATATTTGAGCTCGTGTACTACGGTATAAAGTCCCTTAAATCGTATTTTTGAACTCCACCTTGTATGTCTATTGTAGCCTACCGAATCTCTACATTTAAAGATTGTCTAATTTGAGACTATTGAGCATATAAAGATGAAATTTGAAATACACCATTAAGGTTGTCATAAATAGCCGAAGTAGATAAGTCTATGTCTGGGTCAGTACCGAAAACGTTTAACATGTTATCAGCTATTTTAGCTTGATTAACAATGGTATTGTATTTCATTGTAGCAGACTAAAATGAAGTAAAAATATGCTAAGGTGACAATTCAACATCCGTAATAGGATAACCTAATGATCGTACAACATATCTTACAACTTTTTCCGAGGCTGTTACAAATTCAGGCTATGCGTCGTATGTCTAAAAAGCAGTAGAAATACCAGCACTAAATGTTATGTTATACCAATCAATTTTACTCATATTATTTCAATCCTGAAATTTTCTATTCGCCCTAAACATAGTAATTTTTTCTATTTGGTCATTTTTTTATTAATCCTCAATATCTATTTCCGTTAACCTAATTTCCTGTTTTTAACCACTATCTTACATCATTATAGTATTTCTAGTTTCTTAATTGATCAATATGAAAGATGGCAGGGTTCCTTTCCACTCTCTTGTCACTGGGATTGAAGGTTAATGCTAAATGTGTGCTATCTATTTTTCTAAGGTAACAGACATGCCCATCAATGAATATTTTAGAAATGTTCGGTGCCTAAGTTATTAAATGTTTATTTTTGTTTACCCTCTTAACCATTCTCTACATGAGTAGTTTTGATTCTTTAGTCATATTATTTATCCCTTATCTACTATGTTAAAATTAAGGGAGAGCAATCAGTTTATACAGACCAGTCACTCTCCCAGATTGTTTATTTATTTTGTTTATTTATCAATTAAGAATCATCAAACAGTTTCTAATCCGTGTACATAAACAACGCCGTAGTAATCTCTACGCAACATGGTCTTAGCATATCTTGTATAGACACCCTTGGTAGGCGTTAAGTTTGTAGGCTACATGATATTAGGAAGCATGATCAATGGAATGTAAGGGCAATAAGCTGCACCAAAATCCAAGAATCCAGTACCTCTATATCCCATAATCATCATATTGTCAGCTACACTATATGGGTTTTTATAGATTTTATATCTTGATTTAAAATTACCAATATTGGTAAATCCACCTTCCATCCATTCTTGTGTACCATCAGTATTGATGCTAAATCCCTAAATGGTCTAAAGAACAGTAGCAAGAGCAGGAGACACGATAGCGAAGTTTGCACCACCCTTACCTGTCTTTTGGTGAATCATATTACTTACTTTTTGCATAGGAATAGCGATGTTTCTGAACCAACCTGGCTTGTCTTGGATAGCGTAATTGCCGTTGTTTTTGAACTTAGCTACACCGTCTGTTACTTTGCCGTCTAATTCATTACCAGGAACTACTGAGAAGTAACCTTCGTTTCCACTCATTACAGCACCTTTACCAATCATAGAAATAATCTATAAGTCAGTTTCTAAAGTGATTTGGTCAGTCAATTGATTTGAAATCTATTGTTCACCATCAATTGCCAATAGAGCGTTCAGGTCATCAATAAGCTCTTGAGTCCATGTTGCTTTCATCTTGCGAGTCTAAGGAACGATGGGCTTTTGACTTAATTTGAATTGAATCTATGGTATGCCAATATCAACAGTTTGTAGGGCGTGTTCTTGTTGTTCTGTTTGGTACTAGAAGTCACCTCTATCGTATGTCTGAGGTTGTGCATGGTAATATAGAGAAGTGGTCTCTGCTGAATAGGAATCGGTAGTATGCGTTTCCACCACAAAACGAATATCATTACCATCCAATCTTGTATATTGTCTATATAAGTTTGTAATGTAGTTTTCAGAATTTTTTTCAGCTTCATTTGTTAAATAGAAAGAGTCATATCCGTTCTTATCTGCACCGTTTGGCAGAGCAACAGAAATAACTTTAACCTTTTTACTCATAGTTCCATCGACAAAATGATCTTTTTCAAATCTACTATCGTTTTGATAGTATTTTGCAGTCACTTGTGATCCAGTTAATTGCTTTACACCCTCTATAGCTGAAGACGTGACTAATTCATTTAATGAATATCCCCATTTGCCTCCACCATAAAGTCCAGCTGCGAGGTTTGTATCCATAACATAATCAAACTCGCCTCTTGTGCCTTTCATTTCTGTACCATAAATAGAATCGCCTTTCTTGAAGCCTTTTCTATCCGTCCCAAATTGGTGATCAATGAAGAATACCAATCCAGTGGGCTGTGACATAGCTTGTACGGTTACGAAATCTTTTGCTGCCAACTTGTGCATGAATCTTCTTACAAGGGGCATTGCGATTCCAACCCACTATTCGTGGAATTGGGTTGTTGAAGTATAGTTAGCCTAACGTAAAATTTGTTTGGCTTGGTTCTATAGCATTATAGCTACGTTTGTTCTTAGTAAGGAGTCCTTTGGGGCATCCAAACCTTCCATAAGACCTAATCTCTACCATTTGTCGGCAAGCTTTTCAGCTTGTTGTAATCTGGTGCCGTAATTTGGATTAGCGTCGATTACTTTGGAAATTGCTTCTGTAAATCTCATTATTTGTTTCTCCTATTAAAATTATAAATTGATTCTGCGTTTGAATATTTCAGACACAGCGATCTCATTACTGTCTAAACTTTCTTTGATATTTGTTTTTGATCTTGTTGAATTCATCTTTGAAGATGCGTAATTTGAACTTCTTGGGGATACTTTAGACTTCTTAACTTTTTTTGTTGAAAGCCCTTCCATCAATGTAGCATAAACCAACTTGATCTACCTTTCCGAATTTGCTCTATCAAAGTTTTCAACGATTTTCATCTTTTGGGGCTTGGATAGATTGAATTTTTCAAACAATTTAAGCACGTATCTACCCTTAAGTTGCAAACATCTTGTCTAATTGATATCTTTTTTCAACGTCATAAGGTGTTTCTTGTATTGAAGATTCTATTTTTTCAGTTTTTTGTTTTCGGTTTTGAGATCATCTAAAGTTTCACCCTATACGATTTCCTATTCACCATCCTATAACTCATCCTACTAAGACTCAAGAATCTATCTGATTTTTTCTACTAATTCCTAATCGAAATTATCATCTTCTGCAGGTACAAGGTCATCATCTGTTGAATCAAGGATATCGTCTGTAATAGCGCCTTCATCATCCTAATTCTAAAGCTCTTCGATAATGTCATCTAGTTCTTCGTCATACACTTCCTAATCTTCATTAGGCGTTTCTTCATTCTAAAGGTCGCCGAGTATATCGTCAGCCTATTCCATAGATACGATTTCCTATTCCTAATCGAATTCATCACCTTCTGACATCATATCATCGTTAAGTATGTCATCGTCATCATCGACCATTTCATCTTCGACTATTTCATCTTCGATAAAATCATCGTCTTCGTCCTATTGGTCAAATTCATTTTCAGTAAGTCTCTTTTTTAAGTCTTCTGAAATTTTCTTTAGTAATAGGTCTTTTGTGTTCATTGTAGAAGCTTCTTTTAGTTTCTTAACTTCTACGATTGACTCTCTAAGTAGGTTCTTAATAGCCATGTGTTTTGTTCTCCTGAGTGTACAAATATTGAGATTTGTAATTTTATGATATTTTTGTTTTTTGATTTTTATATCAAATTATTATCACATTTTAATAGGTGATAAATTATTGTTCTATTTTTAATTTTTCTTGTTGGTTTTTGTTCCACAACATAATCTTAAATTTTCGTAAGGATTTTAACTTTCTTTTCTTTTCAGAAGGCTTCACGAAATACCGATGCTAATGATAGTCTTTCATAATATTGTTCTACACAATGTTTCTTCTAAACTTCCTAATAGCTTTCTCGATGTTTTCCCCATCCACGTAAACTGTCCGCCCTTTCTTAACTGATTGTTTATAGTTTTTTTTCAAAGTTACCTCTTTATTCATATAATGTAATTACGCTTAATTATAGACAGAATTTGTTTTTTATCAAAAATAATTGCTTATGTGGTTAATTTGATTACTTTTGTAAAGATTTTTTAGCTAATTCAACATATTTATTTATTCGGGCAATAGCATCATCAGTGCTCTTTATTGATGTTAGCCTAAAATTTGATTTTATCTTATAAGATTGAGCTAAGAGTTTCAACTTTACCGGCCCATTTTCCTTGCTTATTGTAAATTTCATATAATGGGAATTATCAAAATATCCATTAACCCAAGTTTTTTTGGGATCTAAACTAATATTAATACTAAAAAATGGATTATCCTTTCCGCCAAGAGTACTAAAATTTCCTGAGCCAACATATTCAGCGTTTACCCCACGTTCAATAGTTTTAGCTACTTGTTTCATGTTGTCTGCCGTAAACCAATCGAGAGTATCTGCCTATGACAATAACTCTGTTAATAATATTTTATTCATTTTAATCTCCTGTTAATCAAATCCTATATGGTCTTTTTTAAAGTCTATTTGTAACCTTTATTCTATTTAAAGGCATCGTTACTCCCCTTCAACTAATACTACAATCTACTCACTAATGATACAATCTAAAAGAAGTTAGGTATGTTTTGCTTTCTATATTTGTTCAACTAATCATAAACCATAGCCTAATTCATAATAACGTTTATACCATGTTGGCCTTTAATTGCCTATTTTTCATCTTTATACGCTAAAAATGTTTTTATATCACAGTCCCAATATTTCCAACCTAAACTTTTATCATTTATAACATGAAACTGTTTTGAAACTTTACCATACATTATGTGATATTTACTGTTTTTATTTTTTACAGCCCATTTTTTCATATCATTAAACGACATCCCCTCAGAATGCCCCTGTTTTCCAATATTTATTTCTTTAATAAGTTTATACTATTTTAGTAAATATTGTAATAAAAGTTTTTTCTATTTAGTCATATATCAATTCCTTTTTATATTGATATTGGTGGAATTATACTTGGTTCAAAATCATGTCTCGTCGAATGGAATGAACTATGAAATAGAATTCCTGTAAAGTCTTTAGTGTTGAACCCCGATTTAGGATCGTATTGTCTATACAATTTCTTTCTGATATTATATTTCTAACATAAGTATTTTAATAGAAACTATAATGATTTATGTTGCTAAGGTGTAATGGTGTGAAACGATTTACAATTACGCCAACGTTCAACTATCTTTACTCGTGACATTGGTATCTTTTTATTTGTCCATGCATAATACTAACCATCTATTTTTTTAAGTGACAACCAATTAACAATCTCAATACCGAAAGAAGTTTGACTAATTGTTCTGAAATCTTTACCTGCATGATATGCGAAATATTCCTATGGAAATAACCTATAAATTTTGGCATCCTAACTGATGATAAAATGTGTGGCAACCCCCTTAGAGCCCGTTTTAAACGTCTGTAAGGCGCCGGCGTATGTACCACCATAAGTACCGTGAATGACCACCTTGTTCTTGTTTACCTTTTGTTTGATATAATTTGTAAAATTGGGAACATCAATTATTTCCATCGGTTTGATCTCCTATTCTTGTATAAGGGTCTATTCCTATACAGGCATCTATATCTACTAATTACTTGTATAGTTCTATTTTTTAGAAAATAACTATAATATTGTTTTAATAATCTACTGTATGAAAAGAATCATTTTATTTCAATAGAGATAATATCTAATGAGATAATTCATCTATCGTTGTTTGTTTGGCATCTAACAACCTTTCTACCTTGAAATCTATTTCGGATTTACTACTCTAATGTATCTATCCGTTGTTCCAAAAAGAAGCGTTTGGAGTCGAAGGTTCAATAACCAAGTCCCAACCTACCAACTAAAAATCATCTTGAACCTCATCACCTTTCTTTGTTCTTTTGAGTGACCCTAATCCTCTACTTGAGATAGATAGCGTCACACCGTCCTCTACAAGTGCTTGCATATCCTTGCCTACACTATTTGAGGTAAGCATTATCGTGCCAATCACTTCGTCACCATTCCAATGAACCTATTTAGTTAAAAAGGCTACATTCTTAGGGTTTATTTGGTCTGAATCTGGATGGTCACATTCACCTACTGATTGATTGCTTTTTATTTTTTGTTGATATTTTTCAATCTATCTTTGTAAAATAGCTTTAGGATAATACCTTTCGTTTCCATTTAATTTATCAGCAAATTGCATACGTCCAGTAAGGTATAATCTACCATTACTCTTTTTAATTGACTATTGTATCATCTCAGGTGAAGGCATTGTCATTGGAAATGTCTATACCAATAAGATTCTTCCATCGTTTCTTTTCATTTTTATTTTAAGTTCTCCAAAAATTATGTAGGTTAATAAAGTACATTATGTATAGTGCAATAATAGTGTTAAACCACCCTAATATTTTAAATAATATGTCCCAACGGGAACATGTTTCTTTCTACCAAGTCATGTCTAAATATTCTTTAAATAGAGATATAGAAAGGATTATCGAAAATGAAGATACTATAGACAATGTAGAAAACGGTATTATACAATGAATAATTATTGTAATAAATACCCCATAAGCAAACTATAATTGTCTATTTTTATTTTTATTAAAAAAATCATATAATTTCTTCATTGTCTTCATAACCCCATATCCTCAATTATTTATTTAGTCCCCCATTACCATATACTCTTTTTTCTATGCTTTTGTCAAGTCTAGCAGCGAACAAGATAAACTATCTTATTCCCTTTTGAACTGACGACTATGTGATCGTAATAAATCTTCCATTCTTATTGTTAACTATATCATCAAAAATGTGCATGATGTCCTATAAATATTCATTTTGTATTGATTGGATTTTCATAATCCAATCCTAATATTCTTCTTCATTAACAACTCCTGAATTCTTTAAATACGCTTGAGACAACTATCTAACAACTGTAAATTTAGCTATTATTTGCTCTTTTGTTACATTTTCAAATCCTATTTCTAAAATATATTGAACAAAATTGACAGACTACTGAGTGAACTTATCAATGATTTTAGCTAACTACCTTCTGCCACAATAATCTATGGCATGTTTAGTTATTTCTCTAATTTTTTGAGCAGCTGTTTGTTCCTATAAGTGTTTTGATATTGTCTAATTATGTTTTCCTATTTTAAATTGGCAATCATCTAAAGATGCACTTAATTGCTAAAATTTAGCTGTAGATGATTCTCTAAGTGCATTTATATTTTCGTCTAAGATCTTAATGCCTTTCTTAAAATACGTCTTCTTCATCAAAGTTAAGATAGCGATAGCACTTGGTAAAATTACCGATAGTGCGTAAATAATTAATTCAACAGTTCCTGTATTCATTCCATATTGTCATCCTGTTTCTGTTTGTAATAATGATCTCAGTATATCTTTAAAATTATGTTTTTGGATATCTTCAGACGAAACTGTGACTTTGAATATTATTTCGATCATCATTTGTTTCAATTTCAACATCTATTCTGGGGTCAACCCTTCCATGTTTTCACTTATAAGTTTCTTACCATCTCTCATCATGAGCCCTTTCAATTTATTTCTAGAAGGTCTAATGTTTAATGGATAGGCCATTGGCCCAACGTCAATCGCTAATGTGTTCATTTTGTATTTTCTCAATCTAATAGAGGTTTAACAACAGATACATTTTGTCCTAAATAACCTTTATTTTCTTGAGTTTATCCACACTCTCTATAATAGATTTTACTTTATCTGATTCGGAGTCAAGCACCTATAATATTCTGTTTATCTATATATCCATATATTCGTTGATTTCTTTATTAGATACAGAATAAGTATATTTTTTAAGCATATTTTTTTGATTTTCATTGAGTGTATCATACTTTTCATTGAACTTTTCCACAAATACCTATAACGTTTTTTCTTTAATCTACATAGACTGTTGTTTGAATAACTATAAGTCCTAATCTAATATTTGCTATCTCATGGGTTTCAACATAAACTATATGACTTTATATTTGGACTACACAATATTTATTGGGTTATATTGCTGTGATTTCAACGACTAAAACACTTTGTATATGCTGGCGTAAACCTTGTAGTTGCTGATCTTGGCTCCAAATAATTCTTTGATATCGTAGTGTTTTTTCATCTACTTGATAATGAAGTATTTTTCTTTGTCAAGCCTAATCTAATCGAGTCTCATTCTAAGTTTTAGACTCTCCTCAAATAAGGTAGTCGCTTTATCCTGAGACTAATATTGTGTATTTGTCAAGAGATTATATATCTACAACTACTTGAAAATCATTTTATCTTTATTGAAATAATTATTGAATATTGAATAAGCTATAGGTTTCTTGTGATATACCGCCTACTCTATCATCTTCCCCACCAAAACTTCATAAATTATTCCAGTATTCTTAATCTTGTTATGCTTAATCTGTTCTAACATAATTCCTTTTTTCCTTGTATTATTGATGTAAGGGACTGTTTCCCTTAAAATCGTTTGTTAATGGTGTTTCCTAATAGGTATTTTCTGTCATCTATTCATGTTCTTCATTAAACTAATCTGCAACCTAACTGTCGTCAGCTGTGGTCTATTCATAAGTCCCACCTTCTTCAGCAGATTCTCCTGCTTCATAATCACCGTAACCTTCCTGACTTTGTTCTCCATCCTCACCATTTAGAATTCTTTCTAATCCAGCTTTATATTTCGTATCAGAAACTACTTGTTTTAACATTATCTTAGCCTTTTCTTTTGGAATATTGTATATTGATTCGTAAATAAAGTCTAATGAAAAATGTTGACTCTATTCCATCCTCATACCTAAATCAATAAGTTGATTCCAAAGTTCAATTTCTTGAATCTTTTTAACGTTTGAAGGATTATTTAACTATAACTTAAAATTGATATCTTCAATGTCCGTATATCCTAACACAAACAAATGTATTAAGGCTATCCTATATAACTCGTTTACGAATACGCCCTGCAGCGTTTCAATATACCTTGAGAAGATTATGTCAAGACTCGAAAGCGTGCTCTTGGCTTCGATGCCCTATTCAAAGGTAAGGAAAGCTTTCGGTATCTTTAAAGCTGACATCATGTAAGATTTCATAAATTCGATATCTTCAGTAAAGGTATTTTCCATTCCAGCCAAAGTCTAAATACTTGATCCGTCTTCCTTGCCCCTTACAGGTAAAAAGAAGTCCTATAGTAGATTTTGGATATTATATTTTAAGTTTATCTACCCGTTCTGTGGGTCTTTATAGGGAACTTTTGTCATTTTCCCAATGATGTCTTTCATGTATGGAGTGACCTACTCATCTGGTAGATTACCAACGTCAATCTTGAACACTCTACGTTCTGGTGCTCTCATAATTCTTTGAATCATCATAGCATCAATCATTAGAGAAAGGTTTTTCCAAATCCTTCTTGCAGGCTAAAGCGTTGACCTACCATAAGGTAAGAAGTTTGTATCATTTAAAAGTCTGAAGTGAGCAATATTATAGTTATCTATAAGACCGTCACCACCTGAAGTAAACTTGAAAAAATATTCGTCTGGATTATCTCTGTCATCTTCAACCCGTTCCATGTCGTAAGCGGAAATGGGCTAAGTTCCAATAATACCATACTATTCATTGATTTTTAGAGCTAAGAAGCAGTCACCATACTTAACAAAGTTTCTAAACCATACAGGGAAATTAAACTAACAATTTAGTCTCTAATAAAAAAACTACTATAATACCTATACAATCTATTGATCTTCTGAATATATTTTTAATATCTTGCCATACTCGTCTTTAGTCAAGGCCTCGAAAACGTAAACGTCCAAAGCTGATGACATTAACGGGTCAGCGTCCATCATATCGTAATCGCGATACAACGCCAATCTATTTATACTATAATTTTGAGCCAGCGATGATTGGTAAATCTGGTTCTTGTGTAACTTGGTCATAAAACTATTCTTTCTACTATATGCTTGAGTCCTTTGGGTGTCAATAATTTTTACACTACCACCCTTTACGTCCCCGATCATCAGACCTGTTCCAAAAATCTTTTTTAGTGAAGTAAATATATTCATTCAGTTTCCTTTTTATTATTATTTTGTCTCTATGGGAAATAAAATTTTAATAGGTCAACATCCTATCCACCTACATTTAAAATATTATTTTTAACCCTATCATAATTATTGTTTGCATTGAAAAAACCAGTAGATATTTTCTTCTACGATCCGTGTTTTCTGTTTAGTCCGCTCTAAATAGAGGCAAGGACTCTTCTTGAGAAGGCTTTACCCTATTTACTGATAATGTAAGATGTGTTACGCACCCAAATTCCTATGGCTAATGACATCACTAAGTCGTCATTATAACTTCTCATAGCTTGAGGTTTACCATTAAGCCAAATAAAAGTCCAAAACTAATTCTTAAGTCTCTTTGAGTGAATTATTATCTACTTGTTTTCAAGGGCTAATGACATTCTCTATACAATGAGAGGCCTTGTCCGTGATGATGTAGAGAATCCTACAATGTCTTTTTGTTCGTCTTGTCTCTTATTCATTCTTGCTTTTGAATGTAGAGCCTTGTCTATGTATTTATAATCTTTCTTGTGATAGTATATGTTTTTATACCCTAAGTCGAGTATCTATTGTAACACAGCCCAACCTATTGAGGCGTTCTCTACAACCACGTAAGCATTGTTAAACATCTTGGCTACCCTAACTATCAACCTACCGTACTATTGTGTGCCTATCTTAGCTTTGTACTACCCTACCTGTTCATTATCGTCAATAGAGATAACATGGAAGGCAGAAAAGTCTGTCCCATCACCACGAGCAACGTCAGCTGATAAAATATATTCTTTGTCTGTCTATGGGTATTCCCACAACCACAAATTGTCCGAAAACATTTTTTCTATTGGGTCTTTAATTGTCTATTTGGCCATAGCCTACAAAATATGTCCTGGAATTACGTTATCACCTGAAGTAGCGAAGTTACAGTCACACTCTTGTGCTGCTTTCTTTTCGGTCAAAGCAATAGTTTGCTAATCTCTCCAGTTTTGATCTCTATCGGGGTGCACTGTCCATGGTAACTAAATGGTATTGAATTTATTATTGCCCTATTCTGCCTAAACCCATAACCTATGAAAAGTATTGCCTATGCCCCGCGGGGTTGAAAGCATTATACAATTAGAGACCACCATTCCATTCGCGTAAAACTAATTCCCCTTCTCCACATTGACTGCGTCGTACACAGGTTTTTCCCATTTGATGGGGACTATTTTCGTTATAATAAATCCCTAAGCTAATACGTCCCCGACCTTTAAGTATATGGCGTTTTTAAATGAATTATCTTCCATCTTCATTTTATGATCATAAGTGCACTATATCGAGCCGAAATTGGTTTCTATTCTTAATGTTTTATTGGCACTTATCTGCCTGACTCCATCGAAGTCACTCCAGCCAGAAGGTGTCAATATTTTGATTTTAGGCAATGTATCATACTAAGTCATGACCTATGTTACCTTTCTTTGACGAGTATAGCCGTTATCCATTTGCAAAAGATCATAAGTTTCAGGCTTTACTTTGTTTTTTTTCATTATTATTTTTGCCTTAATAGATATAGGTTTTTTTTGAACAAATTAACTATGTCATATAAAATATCATTTAGTGAAGATTCATTGACCATTCCATTCTTAGATTCGTCATTCATGAAGTTTATCACCTACTAATAGAACTAAGCACTGCCACCGATAAACTACAGCGGGTCTATGTCATTTATATTTACAATGTGGATGATTCCCCCACCTACACCAATACGTTTGCCTAAGTTACCCATAATGATCTCCATCAACTAATCATTCTACTTTCCGAAGTCAGTAGATAATTGGTCAAAGATTTCGTGATGGGCGTTATTGGATGTCTGCCAATGCATAGCTTTTAATTGAGCTAAGATTGTGATCCCTTTTATTAAAATGTCTTTGTATTTCATATTGTATTCTCCCTTGGGTATCTTTGGTATAATTCCTCTATGTTAATGTTTTCTATCAATCCCGTGTCCTAATTTAAAATCGTGACTATTGAGTCACCTGTAATACAATCCCCGCCTGTGGATAGTGTAGGCATTGCCGCCGTCCAAATTTGGGACGCAAGATTCTACGTCAAAATGGCTGCTTCGTCAAAGATCAATAGAGAAAGGGCTTCAGATACCCCCGCATTCGGATTAGCTGAAGCTGCTTTTACAAATGAATTATTCTTGAAATATAATGATTGTTTGTTATCCGTTGTCAAAGGTTCTCGTAACCACGTTGGCATACTCTAATACATCAATTTTATTTTTCTGATTAAGTTCATAGCTACCTATTGACTGTTAGCTATAATAAGGATAGACCTATCTGGCTGAAAATTTAACATCCATAATGCATAACCTGCTGTAAGTGTGGATAATCCCAATTGTCTTGACTTCAGGATAATATTCCAACTATGCTTAACAAAATCTTTTAGAGCCTCCTATTGAAACTAATACAACTCAAACGGAATAGCCCCCTTCAATGGGTGTTGAATCTTGGTATACTTTTTTAGGAAATATATCGGGGATTGATAACACTTCTTATACTATTCCATCATAGCTTTTTTCAGCTATGTTGTCTGTTTAGTATTCTTCTTTTGGGAATTCTTCTTTTGGGAATTCTTCTTCGCTGTCGCCACAATCTTCCTTTTTTTCTGTTAAATTATTTGTTAATTTTGATCCAATATTACCACCTGTATATATGGTAAATACCCCAAGTGTAAATAGACACCATTCTCTAAATAAAAGTATAAATGAATCAGAATCAGAAACTTTTACTATTACCATAATAAAAGATAAAAATATTAACAATAATGATAATATTATCTTTCTACCTAAAAAGGCAGAAATGTAATCATATTTTTCTTTATAGTTTTTTGTTTTTATCTTCTATTTCATTTAATTTTTCCTCAAAGTATTTAATAGCTGTATCTCTATACTATTCTAACTATTTAATCACTTTATCTACGGCACCGTTGAACTACTATTTGTTCTCCATTGCCCATGTCTATGTATCACCCTACTAATTGATCAATACCTATCTCTAATTCCTATGTTTGCTCTATTGATAGAACAATATAGCCTAATTACAAGTATCAACTAATTTGTCTCTCATATATCCTAAAGCAAAGGCGTCAAACGTCCCCTACTCTTTCATTTGAGCTTCGTAATCAATAGAGCAACGATAACATCTCTTGTGAACTCCCCAAAAGAAAGAGTCGTGTGGGTGTTTGCCCATCAATTTGCCACATATAGGGCAAAAATTGGGCATCAGCCCATACTTCTATTTTGATATTCGATAACTTTTTACTCCGTCTTTCTATGTGTATAACTTACCATTCTCATCAACCTTTATTTTGTTTTGTAATTGAGCTTTAGGTGTCTTTAATATGAAAGCTTTGGAAGTGAAGTTTACAAGCTACTAATTCCCTGACTCTAAAATGTTTTTCAGGTTATCTACTGTGAAATTGAATTTATTTTCTGCCAACTTTTCCTCTTATTTTTGATTATTTTTTATTATTCGTCCTATACGTTAGTCAACATATACCTGACCACGGTTTTAGGCACCAATAATTTATCTGATGTGCTTCCCCGTCTTTTCAACAGAGTCATCATTCCATCGGGTTCTATCTTGTGAATATAACATTTGTTTTGACAATCTTTCATAAAAGCCATTACTTGTTTAGCGTTTAGAAGGTCTCTTACTTTAGGGCCCAGTTCTACATAATCTCCAGCCTTCAATTTGTTAGGCGGATTCTTTTTTGCTACTTCTTGAATTCGTGTAATAGTTTCTGTTTTAAGAATTTGTCTACTCATATATTATTTTACCTTTTTTATTGTGTCTGCAGGAATCGTAGCATCACCTAATAGGTCATATCGCCACCCCCTTACATCGTATGTTCCGTCACTACCCACCTTACTTACGTAAAGAGTTCCTTCACCATTCTTAATCATCTTTTTAATCAACGATAATTGATTTGGATGTGTGCAAAAAGCCTTGATTTTTTTCATATCTACTTCAACGGTATCACCAACTTTAGCCTTCACAGCTTCGTTGATTGTTTCTTTGTATTCTTTAAGTAAATATTTCAATAATAGTTTTTTTTCTTTTGTCATTTATTCTTATATCCCCTTATTTCCAGTCTAAAAATTTGATACCTACACCCGCAAACATTCCGTTAAGCTAAGCACCAACATCGACCTTGTATCTCTATCTAATTACAAGTGAGATTCCAATTGACGGAACAAAATTGTAATTTGGATCAATTATATTGCTATTTTTATACTAATCTTTTGTGGCACGTAAATATGTAGTGCCATATATTTGCATAACACTTGTTATCTATCTTGGCTGTATTGTGATAGGAGCAGGTTCGTAAACGAAGTTTTTGATCCGTAAACTCTACCCAAATGAAAAATAAGACTTATCATAATCATTACTTATGTAAGTCTTTATATCGTTCTTTGTCTCTACATCAAACGATATCTTGTCTTTGGTCTTTATGTTGTTCTACTTAAAGAAGTCCGCATACACGTATGTATTTGATATCAAAGTATCTACTACAGGATATACATTGACATACTAAGTTTCCCATTTGATAGTCTCAATGGTCTTTACAATCGTATCCACCTTTGTGACAGTATTTGTTTTCCATTCAGTAATATATACCGTCTCTCCAGGCCTCTAAATGATTATGGGTTTGACCACAGATTTATGCCAAAACCACCCCGTAAGTATTCCTGACAATATCAGTAATAAAATAACAAGAACATATATTCCTATTTGTTTCATTAAACTTCCATTAAAACTTTCGTTGGAATCCATAATACTTGACTATTAGAACTATTAACATTCGGTTTTACCTAAGCTATTTTATCATGTATCTTGATCACATAACACCGATTTCCACCTTGATTTAAAAAGGTTTTAACTTTTTTCATATAATCATTTACACCTGAAGATGAAACTTTACCACCTTTCACATAAACATCCCCCTATGAAGTAGATATGATTTTTTTCAACTCAATCATTTCGATAGTAACATAACTACCAGCTTTAACTGAACCCTATGTCAATAATTCTTTCAATTTTCTCATCTTAATATATCTCCTATCTTCCACATTTTCTATTTTATCAACGCCACCGGAATCCTAAGTAAAACGGGGTGGTTCACAGTCATAGATGTGATATAGAATCTACTATCTTTACTATGGACATATAGTTTGTTATTTGTCTTGCCTACAAAGTGCTAAAGTATTGATACGAAAAGTTTATCGTATTTATGCTTTTGGCTCTTATACAATTCTATATTTACGCTTGTTGTCATAATATCATTTGACCCTATAGTCTTTAAACTACTTTAAAAGTGATATGAGCAGCTTCTTTTTGCCTCTTGACATCCCATTGACGCTTTCGGTTTGTGTCTTCTTAAACATATACCTGTAGTCGTTGTTTACCTACTAAAAATCTGATTCGGGGATATTTTCCCCATATTCTTTACCTAATTTTTGAAATAATTTCATTTTTTTCCTTCCTTTTTATCCTTATTGTACTGTTCTAACGTTAACATGGATTTAGACCCATCGGCAAGATCAAATATTCCATTAAAGGGAAATCCGTTTGCTTTCCACCAATCTCTTCCTTTTTGAAAACTCATTAGTTCTGATAACGATTTTACAGACTTAAGTTCGGGATCATCAGACTTTTTCATACGCCTAATCAACCTCTATTCATCTTTTTTATCCTCAAACTGATACCCCAATCTAGCCCAAGTATAGTAGCCGTTAAAATCTTTTCTTTTTGGTGATCCAGCTGCACCAGCAATTAAAGTCTTATATCCCATTTTCTTAAACTAATTTACTTGATTAGTAAATATTCTTGTGCCAGAACCTTTTGGAGCATCTGGGGCAATTCTAAAATATTCCATATAAACCTCTTTTTTCTTCTAATTAAATATCCTTGAAGCAAATCCATCTTCCATTAAAATCCCAGATTCAATCTTTCCTTCAGGCATAATTTGATCAAACCACTACCTTTTATTATTTTTTGGGTTAATACCATAAACTTTCTTTTTTTGACCAGGAACAGTACACACTACATCCAACAACTAACCGTCGCCCCATATATCTTTTACAGACACTTCTTTTGGTAAATTGAAAGCTTTGTGTAAATTATCAATATTCTTTAATGTTTTCAAAGGTTCAATACCATTATACATTTCAATAGTATCTTGAGCTAACGCCCCCTTCTATCCACCTTCAGCAGTCATTTTCCTATATATCTATAGTTTTTTATTTATTATCTATGTCTTTTGTGGATCATCTTTGTATCCTATTGACATTTTATATTTCATCATCAGATTTTTAGCTGCTTGATGAACCCTTGTTTTATAGTGATAAGTAAGTGCAGACCTTACCTTAATCATCCGTCCCGTAGCAGGATTTTTGATCATTTTATCTAAAATATTTCCCTATAGTAATAAGTCTTTAAGCTTTAACATTCTTCTTGCCTTCGTTGTATTGTTCTAATGTCCTCATTGAACTTGAACCGTCTGCCAAATTGAAAACTCCGCTAAAGGGAAACCCGTGTTCTTTCCAAAACTATCTTCCTGCTGGAAAGCTCATCATCTAAGATAGACTCTTTACTGATTTTACCTATTCATCATCAGAATAATCTTGTGCTCTTTTTATCATATTGTTTGTATAATTTGAATCCTAAAACTAATAGCCCAACCTTGCCCACGTGTAATAACCATTATAAATTGGGTCTGATTTACTTCCCGCAGCGTGAACCAGTAAATGTTGGAAACCTAATTTCTTAAACTATGCTACTTGGTTTGTAAAGATTTTTGTTCCAGTTCCTTTCGGTGCTGTGGGGCTAATCATAAAATACTACATATTAACATACTTCATACTAAAATTAAAAACCCTGTGAATAAGGGCGTCCTAAGACACAATCTACGTTGATAGTCTAACATCATCATTAGACTAATCATAATATTCTTGTGTTGCAGATAATATCTACCCATCACCAAAAAGGGCTGAAACATCTTGATCATTATTCATCTTAAAAATATTCTTAATTTGTTTCACACTATGTTCTGTTTTTTCAAGGTTTGTTTTTTTCAACCCACTCATCAACTATCTCGCTAATGTTTTTCGTCCACGACTTTCTTTTTCATCATAATATATTAAGGAATACTATTGTATTTTGTCATCAACCTTTTTTTGCTTAGATACATTAGGAGTTTTTTCATACTCTTCACTATCTTTTTTATTAAAGCGATCCAACATTGCCGATGCGGTCTTATACACTTGATCAGTGCTGGAATAATTCAAGGCTGTAATTACCTTAATCATCCGCCCTGTAGCAGGATTTTTGATCTTCTTGTTTAGAATATCCTCTCTGGCATCCTATAGTAATAAGTCTTTAAGCTTTAACATTTTTCTTACCTTCATTGTATTTCTGTAAGGTTAGCATAGATTTAGACCCGTCTCTCATATCAAATACACCATCAAACGAAAAGCCAAACTCCCGCCACCATTTTCTACCCTTTTCAAAACTCATCAACTAAGGCAAAGACTTCACCTAATTCAACTATTTGTCATTATTACGGTTTCTCTTTCGTATTCTTTCTAACATGGTTTTTTCATCGTATTTGTTCTTAAAATCATATCCCAATCTTGCCCAAGTGTAATATCCATTAAAATCTGGACTGTTCATGTGCCCAGCAGCATGGGTATAAAGTCTTTCATATCCCATTTTCTTAAACTAAGTTACTTGATTGGTAAAAATCTTTGTACCAGAACCCTTCGGTTGACCAGGAAATATCATAAAGAACTACATGGACACCCACTTAGTTTCACCTTCTTTAATGTCAGTAAGTGGGCCGAACATTCTATGTGCCCAAGCATCCTACAACATCATATTGGTGGAGATTACACGCTAATCTTGCTGTTTAGTTTCTCGGTTAATTGCCCCAACTTGTAATGTAGCGTCCATAATCTATCCGTCACCAAATAGAGACTTTAGTTTCTTATCATCAACATTCATATTGAACTTCACTCTTTCTAAAACATTTTCTGTGTCTTCTATTTTAGACATCTTTAAGCAACGAATAACTCTGTCTATAACGTTCAATTCTTTAATAGATGTGACTCCACCATCAACCTTATCTTTTTTCAACTTTGTATATTGTTGTATTTTACTTTTCAATATCTATTTTTTATTGACTGGTTTTTCTGGTAAATTATTAACCTATTCCTTCTAAGGTTTACCGTTTTGGCCCATAACCATGTCTCTAGCTTTTTGATACACTTTACTGCTTTTTTTGTAACCTAAAGCAGAACGAACCTTAATCATCCTTCCTGTATCGGGGTTCTTAATCATTGTGTCCATTATGCTTTTCTATAATAGCAAATCTAATAATCTCATATTATCTGTAGTCCTTACTCCATTCAGCAATCTATTCCATAAAGGCCTATAATTCCTAATCTGTCATTTTCTTAAAAGATTGTCGCCACAATGCTATTGTTTTAGTAAATAAATCATTAGCTTTTTTATATTTGTAAAGTTTTCCACTATTATATCTTGCCATATTATCTCCTTATTTGGAATATTTTCCATTAAATCCCAACATTTTACTTATCTTATTACGATTATCCATCTTTACTACTATTACTATTTGATTATTTTTATATACATGTGTTACACCAATAAAATCGTCACCAAATAACTATTTCAATTTCTTCTATGAAAACTTATATATGGCTTGTTTCATTTGATATTCATTATAGTTGATGAATATAATAGCTCCACCTTCGTGATATTTTATTATCGGTAAAACTTTATTCTGTTTATCTTCTTGTATTAAGTCTAATAATCTCATTATTAATTACTCCTTATTTAACATCTAATTTAGAACATCTTTGACAATTTTTTCATCAGTAGATTTGTTTATATCTGTTTCCCATAAATAAATGACACGATAACCGTGCCTGTTTGCCTATAACTTCTTTTTAAGGTCTCTTTTCCATATATTACACACCATTTTACGTCTATTTCCTGGAAACTTAACTATCTCATTAGCCTTATACTTTTTAGGATTACAATGCCAGTAATCCCCGTTTACCTACAATAACACTTTTCCAATCTTGATATCAAAATAATATCTACCCACTTGATGTTGGACTGTGTGTATTATACCCGCTTTTGTAAGAACACGGGATACTCTCATTTCTAATTTAGATACTTTGGGATTGAAATGTTTGTAATTTCCGAATCTTTTCTTTCGGGCCATAGTGTTGGCCCTTTTTCGTTTTCTTGATTTTTTGCTACACTATTCCGAACAAAACCTACCTGAGCCATAAGTTCCATCATGCTACTTATGACAAAGCTAGCAAAGATAAACTTCCACTTGGTTAATCGTATTTGAAATCTTGATCCACTTGGGATTTAGCACTCACTACAGCCAACAGGCCAACTTTTGATTTGGGAACTTTAAGATCGGTAATCGCCTTTTGTTTAGTCATTGTTTTTTTATTCCTTTTTATCATTAACATTTGCTTTGTTAATGAGTATTTATTGTGTTAGTGATATCAACCACCTGCTTTTCCAGTCGTTGCTGCTTTGGGTTTGATTCCTATGTCTTGAGCAAATTTATTAGCTGATTTTACCAATGGAACGATATTTTGATCAATTATTCTTACATTCATTGGTATTTGTTCTTTAGGGTTTTTAACATTATGAGCCACGATTGCCGCCCATCTGTGATGCCCATCTAATACATATCCGTCATTACTTACATAAATAGGGGCTGTAATTTTGCTATAAGCGGGGTGTTTTGGGTCGGCTAATACTCTACTCATGCCTGCAACTTTAGCACCCACAAGCTACGCCTGAGTTGCTTTAAGCCTATCTGCAGGGACTTGGGCGGGCTACGATACATTTATACCTTGTTTAGCTAACATTTTCTTGAAGAATTCTTCTGTGTCCACTTCACCATCTTTGTCTTTAGGTAATTTGTCTGCAACTGAACCTTTTGAAGGCGTTCCCTTAAATTGTGGCATCTAAGCTCTCGGAACTCCTTTATTGCCTTGGCAATATAAATTAGTACCAGGAATAGTAATTTTACACAAATTATAATTAGGTGCGTTCTATCCCTTAGCTTTAGCCTAATCAGCTAATTTAGCCAATTGATCTATCTTCATAGATATTTTTTGCCTATCTATTGAGGATATTTTAGCTAAAGATTTCTTAGGTAATACTATATCTTTCATTAAAGATTTTACCTGTTTATCGAGATCATCAGACGTTATTTTGCCAGTCATTTGTTTTGCTGGACTCTTTGATGCAGAATCACTTTTACTTAATGATAATTTCATTACATCCATACCGTAAGCATGAGATTTTGACCACTAACCTTTTGGAGAATAATTTTGATTTTTAATTATCTTCTATATCTATTTTTTGGTTTTATCATTAAAATTCTTTACATCTATAACCACTCCCATATCAGACATATCGGCAGACATATAAGTTGCCCCACCTTCAATATTCTAAATTGAGTTCTAAAGAGAATTCCATTCTGTACGCTATTTATTTTTAATCTATTTTGATTTAAGCTTTTTTGGATTCAATGACTTATTTTTTTCTTTAGGAATAGGTTTCGCATCAGGCTAAGGTGTATTTATCTATTTACTTTTATCTTTAGGAATAGTATACTCTTCTTTATGATGATCGTAGTATCCCTTCGTAACTTCATATTCCTTACCAGTTTTTCTATTGGTTACAACTATTCTATCTTTAGCGAGAGCTTCCGTCAATAAGTCTTTGAGTTTAATCATGTTTTTACCCCTTTGGGATTATCTTAATGATGTCTTTGCAAATGTCATTAACACCTTCGATAACTGTCTTTTCGTATTTAGCCATAAGTTTTTTAATCTAAGATATGTCTTTCACGAAGTCAGTGCTTTGTCTCCAATAGAGTCCAGATTCATATTTAGGTAAAGCCGTTTCGATTGCAAAATCCCCATTGCCTCTATCGACAAATTTGATTTCGTATCCCCACAACATGGGGTCTTCTAATCTACCTAATTTTTTTTGTAATTCACTATCGTATGCTTTGGGATTATTAGATTTTTTTAACATAGCAACAAATCCATTGCCTATAAAATATAATTTTGCAGACTTGTTATCAAATTTTAGGTCAAATTTAAGACCACCATATTTACCCAAGTGAGCTAACTTACTCTTAAACATCCCCTAAGCTCTCTTTAAAATTCTTTTTGCCTATTTAGAGACTAAAGCTGGAAACTATACCTTAATATCTTCATTTAGGTATAGTTTGTATTCTTTCAATAGCTTAATTAATATTTGTTTTTTTCGTTTATTCATTGATTTTTACTTCTCCTTTTATTATGGCATCAATTGAGTAATCTAATTGCAGAACTAATTTATTCCCGCCATAGATGCTTTTTCAAATCTATCTAATGCAGAGGTCAAATCCTATAGATTATTACCAAACTTAGACATCTTTCCCCAATATAGTCCCTTTGAATCTGATACAGGGACGGTCATTTCCAAGTAAAATCTGTTCATCTATCTTTCATGGAATTTTACAGAATATCCCCATGTCATTCCTTTCGTCAAACTGGTCAATCTTTCTTGATTCTTTTCTGATTGTAAACTCAACTTGGTAGTCTTTCTCGCCATCCACACTAAACCGTTTCCAGCATAAGATATGATAGCAGACCGTTTGTCCATCTTGGTCTCAAATTTAACATTACCATACTTTTTCAATGGAGCTAATCTCGAACTAAGAAGTCTCTGCATATCTCTGAATATTCTTGGTAACTATTTAGCTAACACTTTGTAATATTCAATCTATTCTTGTGTCTAATTCAAATGTTGTTTGTATTCTTTTAACAGCTTAACAAGCATTCTTTTCTAATTGTTTGTCATATTATCATTTTCCTTATCTTGCGTATTTCAACGTTCCTAATATTTGATTCAGGTCTGCAAAAATCCCCGTAGCCTTATATGTGTTGCCTCTGAAAGAAAATACAATACCTTCTGTTGGAACTATTGCTCCGATTCCACCGATAGCGTTCAATCTTTTTAACTGGGCCTATAACTTATTGATAACAGATATATTATTAGAATTCTTAATCTAATCAACTACCGTCTAAAGCTATAGAGCCATTTTTTGAACCGCCTTGTCGGGATTCACTATCATATAATTACTGAGGTTTAACATAATTTCCGCACCTAATTCTAAGAAAAGAATCTACCAATCGTAAGAGTTTTGTTTATAAACACCTTGGTGGTCATTCTTGTCAAAGTTTAAAGCCCAGTTACGAAAATTATCATCTGTAATATCATTACGTAACTGTGAAATAGTATATGTTTTGTTAAACCTTGACCATCTTTTAATTAGTCCATCCATAACCTATTTTGGAACATTATAGTTCATTGTCTTAGCTTGTTTTACAATGAACTATTTCCAATAGGCGTCGTTATAATCCCCTAAAGTATCCTTTCCAGATAATTTATATTTAGATTGTAACCTTTGTAATCTACTCATAAAGTAAGCTCTTCTTGCAGAAAAGTCTTTGATTTTAGGCATCTTTACAATGGTGGGAGGATTGATTGAGAAGTGTTTTTGTACGTTAGCGTTGACCTGTTGGATTGAGGAATACACGGCCTTGACGGCCTATACGTCCACATTGACCTGATTACCATTCTCATCTATCTATATCACATTATGTAAAACGAGCATTGAGGTATCGTAAGGAATCACGTTGGCTGTCTTTGGATAAATAATCTAAAGAGCTATCCACTTCCTTCCATTTTCAAATATATCTGTAACTTTTTTAGTACCTAAAGCTCCGAAGGCTCTTTGTAGGTCTATCAAGGCGAATACGAAAGCGTCTTGTAGATCGCCTCTACCTGCAAATTTGGACTTCATTCCATTTATATCTAAAGCGGTCTAACCGAAATTTTTAAGATTGCCCTTATTTCTGGCACCAATTATTTTGCCATTTTTCCATGAGATTTGAATATTTTGACCATCGTATTTCATTGTGGCCTAATTCTATATATCCAACTTACCCATGAGAGATCGGTTTATGATTGTCTTGAAGTCATTGAATGTCAGGTTGTTATCCTAAAATGGATGAAGCATGTGTCCAGAAGCCCCGCCACATTGTAATAAAACCTTAGTGCCCATAGAATCTTTTGAAGACATTATCTAATTTATCAACTATTCTGAAGTAATAGATTTTTGCCATTTCTATTTAACCTATTTGTTTTGCATAGGGTTTTTTCCGCTCTATTTTTTATTATACTATGTAATTGTTGTATTGTTCTACTTAAAACATTTATGGTTATACGTTATTATGGACTATTTGATTCCCCTGTTACGTTTCTAAGCTTCGATCCATTGTTTAGCTACAGGATTTTTAGGTGGAGTCTTAATAAAGTTTTGGACTGCTTTTCTGATTTTAGAGTCGACTCCACCACCACCTGCGTCGTTTTGGATATTGATAAAGTTTTTACCGAAAACCCTTTGATATTCCTTCTTATTTTCTTGGACAGAATAGTAAATATCCTTTACCACTTGTTCAGGAACTACCCTCTATCTCATTTTGTTTCTCTTTAAGGAAGTCTATAAAGACACATCCACAAATATCATCATTGTGTCATATCCATTAGCTTCAGCAATCTGTTTGTTTCTTAACAAAGGCCCAATTGCGTTGCCAGTCAAATCAATTATGATCCCTTTTCTCTATTCTAAAAAGTTCGCCAATATCTTATTGGATATCTATTTAGTCTTAGCTCTTGTAGCCTGTTGTTGATCTTTAATTTCCCAAGAATGATTTGGGTCTGCCATATCTAAAGGTATGTTGTTTTTTTGTAATTGTTTAATTAAGGCGTAATCAGGGTTCACAACTTTCAACCCGTAAGCTGACATATTGAATTGAACCCTAAATAAGTCGTTGCCAATGGTAGATTTACCAGCTCCAGGAGGCCCAGATAAAAATACGCATTTAAAGTTTCCCTGATCAAAAATCCCCTAAGTCAAAAGAGACTAATACAAATCATATCCTTGTTTTGTGTCTTGTTTGGGGGTCATAGCAAGGAAGGTCTTGGCCTTCTCAGTTATCTACATATTGACATCTTCACTATCGTTGTCTATCACGGTAGAAAAATAATCTGATAAATTCTTGAGCTATTTTTTGAAAGTCAATACGTGTTTATATAGTTCCTTGACTTTGTCCTTCTCTATCGGTTTAGGCAACTTCTCGTTGCGTTTGAGAGCACTTCCGATATCAGACATGATATACATAATCAAAGTCTCGAACCCTTGCCCTGCCGCGTTCAAAACGGTTTGCCTAACCTTCTTAGGGCCAAACCCTCTCATGTCAACTAAAATATTTCCTTGATCTCTCACGGCCATATTATCTGTCATAAGAACCTATGGTGAAGTGGGTATTAACTAAGGTATCTATCCTGTAGCGTTACTATCAAATATCTTTGCAAATTTTCCCTTGAGTGGGATGCCTGTAAGCATGACACATTTTTGGCCTTGATTACGGTTTACATGATTTCCTGAGATTATAGACTATTGTAAGTTTCCACCCAAACGAGACATGACCAACTTAAATATCCCCTAATCAAATTTTCCAAATAATTGTTTAAACACTTTCTTTTTCTAATCTATTGAGAGAGTCTAAGACTTGAAAATATTCCTAATTATCGTTCCACTAACCTGTTGGCCCAATATTTTATTTGACATAAAGGGTACAGTTATAATATAGGCCTATTGTGAATAGGGTTTAGGGTCTTTAGGTAAAGTACCTTTAAAGTATGCTCCTTTCTTCAAACGAGTGTCTTTCTAAGTAGATACATATACAATTGCTGTATTATTTGCATCAAATATATTATCGAACCCTTGAGTTTTATAGGGACTATTGTTATATATTATGTTTGAAGCAGGCATACCATAAAGTTTCATCATTAGAGATTTTTTCTAATTAAAATTGAATGGTGATTTCCCCTACTAAACCTTATTAGATGTCACAATATATACGTTACCTTTACCAAATTTGGCACATACGTATTTATATACATCATAATGAGATTTATGAAAAGGTTGAAATCTTCCTGGGTAAATACATACAGTTCTCATATTTATATTATTTCTTTCTTTTTTCCTAATTGATGTTTTTCAAGATGGCCTTGACAGCTTCAATAGCCTGAGGTTGACCCTTAACACTTTTAAAATAATTTTCATTAACAAACTTACCATTGCCATAAACTGCGGCCACTAATATCTTGCCATTGTTTTGGGGACGAATTACCATTGTATATTTTTTTCCGCGTAATGTGTCACCACGTTTCATCTATGCAAGAGTGGGCCGAATTATTTTCTCGGCCTTGTACTATTTCAATAATTTGTATAAAATCTCTAATTTTTCTTTATTCATTAGTAATATTATCCTATTGTATTAAAAAATCCAGTAATAAATGCTATAAGCCAATAGATGACTCCGACGCCAATCATTCCAGCAAACCAATCAACTATACTGTCGATATAATTCCATTTGAATGTAATTCCCTTCGCCTTTGCTGATGCTTTGCCCCTTTGGACTTGTGCGTTCTCAAAACCGATTAAAACAAACCCTATGGCCACGTAAATGAAAATTACCATTTGAGGTACAAAAAAAGCAAGACAAGCGATCAATCCGATCAATTGCCCATAGTTATAATGTTTTAGGGTATTAGTTAATTCTAATTTCATTTTTAAGCTATTAAATATAGCTTTGATTTTGTTGAATAATTGTTTAATCTTTTCTTTCATTTTGTTTATATTTCCTTTTATTTATTTTTATATTACATTAGACCTTCGTATCTAATAAAGGACTACATCTATGCCTAATTATCAAACTATAACACTTCAAATTGATTTTCATAAGTAGGATACTTGTTGCCATCTAATAATTTTTTAACAAATATCCTACGATTCTTATTATCATATACTAATATGTATTTCATGATAGTATTTCATTAATTTTATATTAATATATAACCCTAACCCAAATAATTCCGTCTATTGTCACGTATGTTCCATCGATTGTGCCGACAATCAAGTGTTTCCATGTGTTAGTTAATTTCATCTTCCATATCCACAATCTCTAAATCGTTCTCTTCTATGTAGGCTAACATCTCTGCTTCGGTGTCAAACCATAATAACTCATAGCGGGTGCCGACTGTATTGGGCTCCGCTGTACCTGTGTGCAATACTTGATTGCCATTTTTAATTATGTAATACATATTATTCTCCTGTGTATTCTTTCCAAGTTATTGGCCAGCTCCCACCACCGGTTGTTAGCCATGCAGAGGGGATAATTGTCCAAGCTGCTTTGGTGAGTAGCACAGCTACATGAGCTTTTACGCTGTCCCAATCAGGGCAGTTTTCATTTGTCCCTGCGTCTATCCTGAATGGATATGCTCCGCTCCATGTTGCAGTTGCCGCGTCGTGAATTAACCGCTCATATTCTTCTGCTGTTGCAAACACTGTGTCGCCCAAGAGTTGGATGCCAAGTGAATCCGTAATATTCAGCGGATTCGTTCCATATGTCAGTGATGAGGGTGAGCCGAGGTTGGAAAGGTACAGGACTGTTAGCTTCATGCCCGTTATCTTGCCTGTGATAATAGATGAGCCGATGGCGTAAAGGCGCAGGTATGTCAGCTTCATCCCAGTTATGTCGCCTG
>Ga0265294_10001446_pt1 | contig 31934 bp, 35 predicted proteins | sample MunlanPumphouse3_FD_192504 | JGI IMG/M metagenome (GOLD analysis project Ga0265294, IMG submission 192504) | Groundwater microbial communities from a municipal landfill in Southern Ontario, Canada - Pumphouse #3 | ecosystem: Environmental > Aquatic > Deep subsurface > Groundwater | place...
TCTCTTTTTTAAGCCACCCACAAAAAATTCTTTCAGGACGCATTTTAGACATATATAACTCTTTATTTGCAAGGTCTCTAACTGCATAAGTGTTATCTGTAAAGAAATCTTCACTAAGTTTAGAAAAACTCATAATCTCTAAAACATTTCTAACTGCTCCTTTTACACTAGAAGAAGGGATATAATACTCACCATTGTGTTGGCAAAACTTCTCTTCTTCTGCACTATCTTTAACAAAAATTGGGCTTTTGGCTGTAATTGTAATATCTATACATCCACTTTCACCATCTTCAAAAGGAGTATCGTGACTTACATCTTCACTCCAACTTGGGAAAAACACCTTTTCATTTAAAGGTACAAAGTTAAATGGGGCTGTTATCATTTTGCTTCTCCTTGCTTTACAAATCCTACAAAGATTACCTTTGATACTTTTTTTACTCTCATATTTTCACAAAGCAAATCTTCTTTTTCTTCCCAAATTTGTGCCATTTTAATTTTATAGTTAAAATCTTCTATATCTGAAAGATACTCTTGGGTATCATTTTTTTCAATATTTAAAATATCTGTTTTGGATATAAGCCAACAATCATTTACTTGTTTTATAGATATAGACTCATTTTCATTACAAAAATGTGCTTCATATATAAACCCACTTTCATCTGCTACTTCAACCTTTTTACCTTCATAAAAAATATCTCTGTTTTTATCTATTGGTCTGTGTGAAAACTGTACATACCCCTCATAGCCCTGCAAATTGTTTATAAAATCTACTGTTTCAGCTTCTGTTTTTTTCATAGTGCAACTCCATTTTTTAATACTTTTCCACTAAATACACCATGCCCTTTAGTCGTAGCACCACCTAAACTTAGCATTCCCGTAGCAATATCATTTAAACTGCTTTCAAATGCTTCTATATACTCATTTTCTATATTTTTTTCTAAAAGTATCTCTATTGTGTAAAGTTGTTCACTATTTGCTACTGTTTTTTCTTGAAATAAAGCTCCATCTTTAGCTCCACTTGTAAACCTATCTATGCTTACATGCTCAAACACTTTTGTACTACTTTTTGGCATAAAGCAATCGCTAAAAATAACTTTACCTTTAAATCCTAAGTTTTCATTGCTTTGTTTTGCTTCACCAAATATCTCTTTAATAGTTGTTTTAGCTTCTGCATTTCCTATAAAAAACCTATTTTTAAAATTGTAATAATAGGTAGTTCTATGGGCAATTGCACCTTTAATAGATGAAGCTGGGATTAAAACCATATCATCTGATAGTTTTGCCCTCTCATAATCGACCACCTTCTCATATACGGGTGTCATATCTGCTTGAGTATCTCCAAACCCACTTCCAAACATAAAAAAATCATCTGGTTTTATTTGTAATGTATATTTTGTGTGAGTTTTAGAAATTTGTTCTTCTGTTTCAAAATTTGTTGAGAAAATTTCATTTAAACTACTTGAACAGTTATCTTTTTTATAATCATAAAGCTTTATATTCTCTATTTTAAACTTTCCAAAACCTTTGCTGCTTCCACCGCCTAATCTAAAAGATGGGCTTGATAAAAGGTTTAAAATAGTTTTAAAACTCTCTTTGTCCTCATCTATTAATTCAATTGAAAATTTAAATTTTGTGCCTTTATATACTACTTCTTCATCAAATTTAGCACCTTTTATGGTGCTTCCTTTACCGTTTATTGCGGTGTGTTCTCTAATTGGAAGGTTGTCAAATATTTTTAAAAATGGTGATTTTTCTAAAAGCAGTTCTTCGCAAACTCTATTTTTTTCATCTAAAAGTAAAGCATTTGAGATAATAATTTTACTTCCATTTAATTTTCCAAATATCTCATCTGCTTTTGTTTTATCAAAATCTTTTCTTAAAACTCCAGCTATGCTTGTGCCTAAAATCATAGGTAAGCCATTCCAATCTTTTTGTATGGGGCTATCTTGTAAAAAATCACTCGCATTACTTCCCACTTTAAGTGGAGTGTCTGTTTGAATAATAATATGAGCTATATAACTATTTTTCATCTGATTGCTCCTTATTTTCCTTAATTTTTGGCATTTGCATTGAGAGCAGTTTTGTAAATTCTAAAGCATTTTCACTCTCTTTTATTGCAGTTAAAAGTAAGCTTCTTTTTGAACCTTCCCACTTTGCTTGAGCTACACCTTTTGAGATATACTCTTCTACTGCTTTATAAATAGTTGTAGAACTCTCTTTAGAGCATAAACTTCTTATAGCTCCCCATTGGGCATTCATCTTTTTAGAATAACTGTTTTTATTTTTATCTATAAAATCAAATACTTCTTTCCCTAAATCCAATTTTTCTTTTTTCATAGCTTCTTTTTGTTGTAAAAATTTTGAAATGATTTGAGTATTTACAAGCTCTTCTTTTTTATCTTCTGTAGTAAACTCTTTTTTTAACTCTAAACTGTATTCGTCTAAAAAACTTGGATTAACAAGCAACTCTCCAAACCCTTCACTTAAATAAGCACCCACAAAGTTTGGAATTTTGTTGTGTGATATATCTTTTAAAACTATAACTGAGCCTTTATTTATACACACTCTTTGATAATCTTTTGTTTGCCTAACTTTGTTGTAAGGAGTAAAAGTGCTGGTTCTTATTTGGCATTTAGAGTAGTCAATATTTTCATCTTTTAAACCTTCAAAAAGATACTTTAAATCATAAGTTGGATTTCCACACTCAGTTGTTAAAGCTAGTCTGCTGTTGGCATATAAAACTAACTTTGTAGAGTTTTTCTCTTCTATATTTTGTGTTTGACCTATTTGTTTTATCTCTACAAGTCCATATTGTGCCGATTTAGATTTGCCTAATCTTTTTTTACCAATGATACTCTTTTTTAGAAGTTCTAAGTCATCAAGAGTTATAGTATCTTTTATTTTTATACTAAACTGCCAAACAGTGCCACTTTGCATAGCACTGTATCCAAACATACTTCCCTCTAAGCTTCTTCTATTGTCTCTATCATAGGCACTTTTTTGTGAGTAGTTGTACTGTATATTTACTACTTCTTTATCTTTAGTAATATACCCATTTCTTAATTGTTTAAGTTGTCCTAAGCATTTAAACTCATCTTCTTTTATTAAATGATGGTTATAAATAACTTTATCATCTAGCTTTTTATGAAAATATGAAAGTGGCATTTTATAAGTAGGTTTGCCCTCTTTTAAAATAGTAGCATCACCAAATTTTACAGCTCCACTATGAAAAATATTAAAACTATCTTTAAACTCACTGTATCTTGAAGCAACCATTCCTAAAAAGTTGCTTCCTGGAATAAAGTCAAGTTGAGATATATTTCCTTCATTATTAGAAGTAGAGGGTAAAACAATATCGCTTAAAAACTCTACTTGGTATATTAACTCTTTCACTATTTTACCTCACTTTCAAAGTCCATAAATTCACATCTTCCTAGCCCTCTATTTCTATTAAGCCCCACTCTTTTTATAAGTTTCATAGCGTTTATTAGTTTTTCTTTATCTTCATTTGACTCTATATCTAAAATTTCACCCTCTAAAGTAAGTGGAACAACTACTTCTATCTCTCTTAAAGAGTTATCAATAGCTATGCCATTTTCTCCTATTTTTGTAGAGGCAATAACATCATAAAGATTATCTTGAAGATTATTAAACACTATTTCATCTTTTGTAGTTTTGTCTAAATTAGCATTTGCAAAATAACATTTTCCCATATCTTTACCCTGTACACCAAAACAGTGTTTTATAAAATCATCATTTGCATACAACAGTTCTGCGGTTTGTTTTACTAAGCCTTTAATAGTTTTTGCAGGAACATAAGGAATATTCTCTTTATCTTTTACTACAGTGCTATCTAGCTTTGCACCACTACTTAACCCTGAACTAAGATGCCAATAGTCAAAAAATTTTATTTTATATTTTAAAGTCATTAAATTACTCCTTGGTTGTCTGTTACAGAATGCAGTTGATGTATGTCATAAATTGGCGTTTTTTCTAATCCATCTTTTGAAATAATTAGCTTTTCACTTGATAAGTTAGAGTATAAATTTTTAAGATTTTCATCCATAATAGTTTTGTTCCATTTGCCACTTTGTTCTGTAACTTCATTTATTCTTTGAAGTAAATTTATAGCCATAGTGTTACTTTTATATAATTGGCTCATCCAATTTCTAAGCCTAGCCATAGGATTACCATTGCATTTATATGAGTTTGCTACAACTTGTAATTTGTCAATAAGAGCTTGGTTTGGTTCATTTAAATAGTAAGGTCCAAAGTCACATCGTATTGTCTTCTGTTCATTTTTTATAGTAAGTTCATCTTTAACAAACTTATCCCACGATTGAAAGTTACTGCTTTGAATATTGTGAAACATAAGACTTGAAGGAGATAACTCTTTATTTATATTTTTTGAATGTTTTTTTGCAGCAGCACACAAAGTTTCAGCTAAATTTACTGCATAATGAAATGGATATTTTTCATTTGAATAAGCAATTCCAGCACAAGCAGTTAGCTTTTTATCTTTACCTAAAATCTTTTTCGTCTCCTCTTCAAAATTATATAAAAACTCTTTAGTAAAACTCAAAGCGTCGTTTGCATTACAAATAACCGTAACATCATCGCCCCCTAAAATAACTTCTCTTAGCTTTTTAGCTCCTTTTGCTATTTTAAAAGCCTCTTTAGTAGCACTGTCTAGTTTTTGCGAAAACTCACTAAGTGGCATATTAAGATTTGGAATTAGTTGCCCTAGATTATTTCCATCTACATGAATAACTGCAATTTTGTTTTTTTCATTTGAGAGTTTTTGTAAATTTGTGTTCTCTTTATTTTCAATACTTTTATAGGCTTCAAGTTTTGAAAAAGTGGCTTTATCGCTATTTATATTAATTAAAGGCTTAGCAGTAGAAGGATTTAGCTTCATAAGATTGATACTTATATCAAGAGGAAGAGTAGGCTTATTTCTTTGAGTTTTTAATCTTTTTTCCAGTTCATTAATAAAGTTTTTCACATCGCCATCAAATTTAACCACCGCTTGAGAAATAGTAATACCATAAGCTTTTTGTTGAACCATTTTTTCAAATTCAAGTACTACTTTTTCGCAACTTTGTCTTGTGTCAAATACTGCTTTTATATTTCCAGCAGCATTTAACAAAATACGAGAGTCATTGTTTTTATATCCAGATATTTTTTCAAACTCATTTGCTACGCTTTTAACTATTTCACTCGCACCAACTATCTCTTGAAGTTTATTTGTTGCAAATATAAACTCTTGTATGCCTTGAACCGATGCACCATATAAATACTTACTCATATTCTATTCTCCATTTTAATTTTTCCCAAACCAAAAACAGTTTGCTTTCCAACTGCTAAAAGCTCTCCTAGTTTCAATACTTCATAACACTCTTTACTTAAATTATTTATCTGCATAGTTCCCATAATGCCCCCTAAATTCATAGTTGTTTTTTGCCTATTGCTTAATCTTGTTAACTCTTTATATTTTAAATCTTTTTTAACTATTTCACCCTCTATTTTATATGGAAATCTTTTATACTCTTTATCTAAAAGTTTCATTTGTCTTTGATATATAGAGTTTATAATATCTTTTAACTCTATATTGTCATCTCTTATAAATTTATTATCTTTTTTAATTCGCAAAGGTGTTACAAAATGAAGTACTATATTTTTATTAATTTCGTCTATTGTAAATCTCTCTACAAACTCTTTTGGTAATTTAATTTGATTATTATCTAAGCAGTTTTTGTCATTTATATAGATATCAAAATCTTCATAAGTAACTCTTTCTTTCCCTAGTCCATTTTGAGATAGCATTGTATAAAATGCACTTACAACATATGGGAGTTTAAAAGTTGCACTATCAAATAAGTAAAAAGAAAAATCGTAATACTCTTTGCCCAACTCAAAATCAAAGCGAAACTTATGAACTCTGTTTTTCTCTTCATAAAATTCATAATAAAGACAATTTTGTGCTGCAAAACACTCATTGCATTCAAAAGACGGGTTTATACAAGTTACTTTTTTTAAAGCATAACCTAAAGCACCACGAAGTTGGCTCCCTATAAAGTAAAGAGGTTTTTCCTTTGGTTTAATTACTATTGATAGTTTCGTATATGTCATCTTTAAATTGCTCCAGCTCTTTTTTTGTAATATTAACTACAAATTTATCTAATTTAGATTTTTGTATTTTATAAATATCTTCAAGATAGTCTGTTCCACTTAAATACTCTACTTTATAATGGCTTTTCATATCAACTCTTAAAACTCCTAAAACACCTTGTAACTCTTGTCTTGTGAAATCTTTTCTTAAAATTTCAAAATTCAATTTTTTTTTATTAAAGTAAATAGGAATTTTTTGCAATTCAAGCTCTTTATTTTTAGCATTTATAGAGATATTCACAATAACAGCAAAAAGAGTTCCGACATTAATTAGTCTATCTACAAAACTCCAAGCCTCACTGTTTATTGCGTAAAATAAAAACAACACAAAAAGAGATACTAAAAATTTGTGTCTTAACACTAAAGAGCCAATTTCCTTACCAAAATCGCTTTTTATAATTTCATCTTTAATTTTTGTAAAATTCACAAGAAGACTCCTTTATTTATACTCTCTAAATCTAACATGAGTAAAGATTGATTTTTTTACAGTTTTGTTATCTTCAACATACTCTTTAATTAAGCGATTAGTAGTAGCATAAACAGCTTTTAGCCTTAAGCTTTTTGCAAAATTAACCATATGGTAAACAGCACCAAAGTCACCTTGTATTAAGACAATATCATCTTCTTTTGCCTCTTCTTTAAGAAGTTTTTTGTAAGGGTTAAGAGTTATATTTAGAGTTTCTATATCAGTTGGAATATTTGACCATTTTTCTTGAAGTTCAAGATTAAGTTCAATAAAATTCTCAACTTTTAAATTTTTTTTTGCATCTATGATTTGCGAAGAACTCAACTTATGTGAAAAAAGTAAAAACATTTTTTTCAAAATTACCCTTTTTTTTGCTAGTTTACAGTTTATAGTTTTTTATCGACAAAAGTTGTCGTTAATGATTTATTATACATTATCAATGTCACATAAGTTATTTTAAAGATTTTTTTTATTTTTTAGTATGTTTTTTAAAGTAAGTAAGTAACTTTTTGTTACTTACTTATAAGAAGAAATTATTTTTTGAAAATAGATTTCAAGCCTTGTACTAGCTTATTTAAATCCTCATCGTCATCAATTTTACCTTTTAATTTGTCTTTGAATTTTTCTTTAACTTTCTTTTCAATCTTTTCTTCAATTTTCTCTAAAGCTTGGCTTTGAAGAAATTTAGAAGCATCTATTTTTATTTTTGGGTTTTTTATATCTCCACTTACAACAGCAGAAAGATCAATACCTTTTATTTTTAAATCTACTTGCGTATTGGTAGTTTGAGCATCTAAGTCAACTAAGCTGCTTGGTACTTCAATAGAAGTTAAGTCACTGTTCATAGAAATTTTAGATTGAATAACTTTTTTATTGATTTTACTGGTTAAATCCACATTTTGATACACTTCTTTTGTTAAATCAAATCGAGCAAGATTATTAATAAGTGTTGAAAATTCAGTTTTTATAAATTGTCCATTAAGCAAATTAGCCGTTAAAACACCTTGTTGCGAAACAATATTATAATCAAGCACCGCATTGACTTTCGAAACAAAAAATGACGGATACATTAACATTTTAGTAAGTTCATACGCTTCAATATTTTTAATTTTAGCATTAAAATCGTCATTGAAAAGTCTAAAATCTACCGTTCCCTTTAATGTATTACTGTGTCCCGTTACTTCCAAATCTTTAGTTTTTTTAACTGTCCCATTAAGCGTTAAATTGCCTAAAAAATTCATTTGCGTTATGTCGTATAAATGATTTAAATTCTCAACTACTACTTCATAGTCACTGTTTATTGCGTTGTCTTTTAAATTTAATGTTGCACTTTTAATATTTAAATTTGCAAAAGATGTTTTAAAATCAATTGCATTGTCAATTAACATAGGTTTTAAAATTGTATTTATCTTTCCTTGAAAATTTTTATTACTTACGAGTTTAAGTTCAAATTTTTCATTAACCACTTTGTTATTGAGTTGCCCATCGTAAATAGAAGTAGCAATCTTACCCGAAAGATTTTCAAGCTCTATATTGGTAATATTCCCAGCAATATCAATTTTACCTTTGGCATAGGAAGGTTGATTCAAGGTATATAGCAATTTTTCAATATAAATTTGTTTGAATAAAAAGTCAATATTTGAAACATTAAAGTTTTTTAAAACAACATCATATTTTGAGTTACTTCCAAAGACATCCGTTAAACCATTTACAAGAAGTAAATCTTTATTTCCTTTAATCTCCCCATTGGTTTTAAAATTGCCGTTAAGTTTTTGTTTCGTCCATTTCTCTAATTTTGACAAATCTTTAATATCGACCATATATTTTAAATTAAATTTTAAAGAAAGCAAGTCAATATCACCTGTTAATTCAATATGTGAAGTTGTATCTATTGTTGCTTTTATTTTTAACGTATCAAAAGATAACACAAACTCTTCAAATTTAAATCCAATAGGTTCTTTTTCATTTATTTTTGTTTCTACAAAAGAAGAGACCAACTCATTACCAAATGGAGTAAATAAAAACAAATATGCCGTTGAAATATTCAACACTATAAAAATACCAAGCCCAATAAACAGTTTTTTCATCAATTCTTTCCTTATGTATGTAAAACAAAAGTATACACAAGAAAAACTAACGAATACTTAACAAAGTCATAAAAAACTCTTATTTTATGTTACTTTTCGAAATATTATCCACTCCTTTTCTATTTAAAGTCAAAAAAACAAGCTATAAAGTTTTTTTAAAACTATTTTATGTATACTTACGCCCAACAAAGTGTTAAGTAGGGATACGCAAGCCGAACAGACTTTGGAAATAATTTTAAGGATATTGAATGAAAAGAATCGTTCTTTTAATGCTAGCTCTTGCTGGTGTTGTATTTGCTGCTGATGAATCAGTTGCTAATGAAACGTTAAAAGCTTACTCTGTATTAGCTGCTGGTGTTGGTTTAGGTTTAGCTGCACTAGGTGGTGCTATTGGTATGGGTAATACAGCTGCTGCAACTATTGCAGGAACTGCAAGAAACCCTGGTTTAGGTGGAAAATTAATGACAACAATGTTCATTGCGTTAGCGATGATCGAAGCACAAGTTATTTATGCACTTGTTGTTGCTATGATTGCACTTTATGCAAACCCATTTCTTTAATAGTTAACTATTTACAGATTTATAAAAAAAGGTTAAGAGTTTCGCTCTTAACCTTTTTTATTTTATGCAACTTTAATATTATTTAGCTATTATTCAATTCTTAAAACGCGACTGTGGTGGAACGGTAGACACGCTACCTTGAGGTGGTAGTGCCCTACGGGTGTGAGAGTTCAAATCTCTCCAGTCGCACCATTTTTAAGCTTCTTTTTATGGGGACGTAGCTCAGCTGGGAGAGCACAACGCTGGCAGCGTTGGGGTCGAGAGTTCGAACCTCTTCGTCTCCACCATAAATATTACTACTAAATACTATAAAATCGACACTTTCCACACCTCCACTTACTTTTAATTACTTTTGAGATATACTTAATTCATTAAAATACTGATTAAAAAGTGTGGGAAAAAGTGTGGGAAGTGTGGAACATAAAAGAAGTGATTATATTAAAACTAAATTTCCTGGTATATACTATGTACAAGACAGTATCACCAAGGTAAAAACTTACATTGCACGCTTAAAAGTAGCAGGCATAATTGATACAGAACAAATTGTGGGTTATTCAAATGACTCTATTCGTACCAATCCATCTTTAGCTTATGAAAAGCGTACAGAATTAATAAACCGCATTAAAAATGGTGAAAATATTAAAAAAATTGATAATCCCACTCTATCTGATTTCTTTGATTACTATATTGAATATAAACAAAACACAATTTCGGAAAGAAAAGTATATATTTATCAAAAGTTTTTTTTGAAGCATACCCCACAAATTTTAAAAAGTAAGAGACTTAAAGATATTAAAAAAGATGATTTACAAAAAATCATACACACTATGATTAGTAAAGAATATAAGCCATCTACGATGCTAACATTAAAAGATATTTTCGGTCCATTATTTAATTATGCCATTGAATTAGAACTAATTGATACGAATGTATCAAAAGGTTTGAAGTTCCCCCAATTTGATAGAAACAGATATTTTTCACTCGATGCCGATAAAGCTAAATTATTATATAAAGAGATTTTAGAAATTCCAGATAATACATACAGAACCATGTTTTTATTTTTATTAAGAGGGAGAAGAGCCGGAGAGGTTTTATCCTTAGAGTGGCAACATATTGATTTAAAAAACAATAAGTACACCATAATTGACTCACAAAGCAAAATAAGAAAGACTTTAACCTTTGTATTGGATGAAGAGTTAAAAGAGGCATTAGAGTGCTTAGAAGTTAAAACAGAGGGTTTAGTATTCATTTCACCAGTTACGGGAAAAAGATATTATTCATTTCCAAAAAGACAATGGAATAATTTAAAACTTAAATGTGGAATTGATAATATGAAACTGCATGATTTTAGGCATTTACTAGGCTTTACTCTTGTAAATAATGGGGTAGATTTAGAAAAAATATCACGAGCTTTAGGGCATAGTAGAATTTCTACTACTCAAATTTATAGTAATCAAAAAGAACAAATGGCTGCAAGTGCGGTTGATAGTTATTTAAAGTTAATGAAGTAGTGGTGATAGGGGAATGATGAGTTCCCCTTTCTATTAATAAACTTTAATCGCAAAGATTAAAATTATTAACAGTATCACCACAAATTTAAACATTATTTCGTTTCCTTTCATTAGGCGTTCCCACCCTTGAACCGCTACACTACCCACGGAAATAAAAAAAGGTGAAGCAATTAGCCCCACCTTTTTTTCTACGCCTGACTAGTAGGTCATCACTCCTACTGAAACGAATTTTGTTTAAATTGTAAGCGTATTGTATTAAATTAAAAATTATTTGTCAATAGAATAGAAAAAGGCAAGGAATAATTTCCTCACCCTTTCAGTTTTATTCATATTTTTCAGCAATATCTTGATTATTTACACTTTCATTATTTTCTTCATTATCAATCACTAGGGTATCAATGCCTTTTTTTACTAAAGCAGCTGCTATTATAGGCGACACTAGCACGAAAAAAAAAGCATTGTGTGCAACTTCACCTGCATAAACAGGAGTCATAGAAGCGTGTTTCAATGTTTTTACTGCAAGATGGTCATCTTGTTTTGGAGCACACCCACTTAGTAACAGTACCGATAGACTAACACAAATTAGTCTCATTTTATTATTAAATTTATTCATAAATTACCTTTTAATATTAATTCATGTAGTATTTCAAAATGTATAACAATACTGAAATACTCATCTTATTTATCATCTTCATTGGCTTTTGTTTTAAGATGCGGAATAATCCGCAAGTTAAAAGGTTCTTAGACTCAATAACCTAATTGAGTCTATCAAGCTCACCTCTCTCTTTTAAAATAAGAAGCAGTCTTTGTTTTTTATTTTTTATTGTACCGTTTTGCACAAAATTATCTGTTAAATTTTCATACTCAAATAAAATTGTTTCGGTGCTTAACTCTCGCATTGTACTTGAATATTCTTCTAGTTTTTGTCTGTTAATTTGCCATTGTTTCATTTTAAACTCCTATAAAACTATTAAAATAAATGCAAACACTCCTATAAAAAAGAGTGTTGCAGCTGCTGTTTTTAAGTATTTAAAAAAATACAACTTGTTAAGCTGCTTAGTTTGAAATACAAATCTATACAATACATATATAAAACCCCAATATACTGCTACAAATAAAATATTCATAGTTGTTACAGTTAAAATTAAAGGCACTATAAACACATTTAAAATTGCTTTATGATGTGCTTTTTCTATTAAAACATTTTGATTTAAAATTCTATTCATGATATTTTCCTTTGTTGTAATTTATAGCTAGTTTTTAACTAGCTAATTTTCTCTTTTCATTCGTTTTTAAAGTTTGGCTCCCGTATTTTGATTTAATATCATCAAGAGATTTCTCTTTAGGATTTCGCCCTTTCATTTCTCCATAAAACCACATTTTCTTTTTACTTGCCCATTTAAAACCTAACTCTTTAAGTTTATCTTTGATTTCTTTTGTGTCGCCACTAACCCAAATCCATGAACCCACAAGCTCAATAACAATATTTTCAAAATGTAAAATTAAGCTAATAATCTTTTCAAGCTCTACATCAATTTTAATGTCATTTGAGAAATAAATCTTATGCTCTATTAAATCAGTATAAACCGCATTTAAAGCCTTGAACGCCTCTTCACTTCCTCCTACATCGGGATGTAATTTTTTAGCCAATGTTTTATAAATCTTTTTAGCCTCGTTAATCCCTTGTACGCCTTTAAACTCGTTTTGAATTGCTTCTTTTGTCATGATATATCCTTTGTTTAATTTTTTGCCTTTTTGAAGATTCTGAGGGGATATTTGCTCTTCTTTTTTAAATTTTAAGAAGTTCGAAAAACTTGCCTCTTTTTCTTTTTATTGGCTTTTGCCTCTTCGTTAGTTCATCGGGTTTTTATAGAGTGTACTAGATATATTTTTTCTTGGTCGGAGCTTAAATTTTAAGTAAAGGAAGGATAAGCGGAATGAGGAACGATTGAGCATTATGTTCATTTACTTAAAATTTCAGCGTAGAGTAAGAAAACCAATATATCACACTCTAATGATAAAAAAACCGAGGAACTAATGAAGTACCCCAGCAAAGCAAAAAGCAAAAGTGTTCATAGTTTTTCTTCTGTTGTGTAACAAAAATTTAAAAGTAAAGAAGAGTTGTATTTGATTATACTTGTTGTATTGAATTTGTAGGGGGATTCTCCCCCTACACCCCCTTTGCCTTTAAAAAATAGATATTACATGTCAATGATGTTATAGTCTACGCTGTCAATATTGTTCTTCTTTTCTTCTTTTTCTTCCACAAAAAGCTCATCTTTTTTCTCAAGCTTTTTAAAACCTCGTTTTATCTCTATTTCATTAAGCACATATATATCTTTGAAATTTTGCGTTTTGTATTTTATTTTAGAAGTCGGGTAGTGTCCTAATTTTATAAAGCATTCAAATTCAAGGCTTCCATCTTTATTTTCAGTTATATTTAGATTAGATAATTCACTGGGTATGATTACCTTTTTCTCTTTCACTGCTCTTGTTAATGAATTATATTCATCGTCTTTTAGATTTTTGCTAGTATTAAATTCTGCGACTTCTTGTGAGCCTATAAACTCTGCGATATATTTTTGTTCGCTTGGCTCTTGATTATTTAAAAATATTTTGGTTGTCGTAGTATTAAAAATAGTTGCCATTCCGGTTTCTTCGTAAAGCTTTTTTATTTGCCCTAAAGATTGAGTGGCTAAAACTATTGAAGCTCCCTTTTGTCTTCCCTCTGCTAATAGAGAGAGAATAGAGGTTAACCCTCTATTATTCAAACTTTTTAAAGTTTGAAATTCATCTAAAAATATCCAAATTCTTCTTGCTGTATCGTTAGATAAACTTCTTACATTTCGACTCAAAAAGCTCATGAAAAGTGTATAAAAAGCACCGTAAAAATTTTCAGTAGCACTAGGATTCAAAATAAATAGAGTTCTGTTATCGTTATCATCTTCTAAGTATTTTTTTATGCTAAATTCGGCTTCTCCCTCTTCATGATAAAACTCTTCTATACAAAAAGAACTCTGCAAGTCTACTAAAACAGTCCCCATGATACTTGACGAGAATTGCCCATCGTTTTGTAAAAAAGGGTCTAAATTTAAACCATACTTTTCAAGTGTAGCTTGAAGTTCTAATTTCATCTTCCCAGGACTTCCAAACTCTCTTAGAAAATCTATCATTCCTTTGTTGCTACATTTTTCTTGTTCTAATAAATGTAATAAAATAGACTCAATAATGAGTCTGGCTGCTTTAGGAAATATAGGTTGCTTTTCATCTTCTCTCAAAGGAATCAAAGCATCTACCATAAATCTAATGTCTTCTCTTCCTCGTATTTCATTTCCAAAATCCCATTTTATTGTATTTTTCTCTTTTGGATAAAAGATAATCGCATTTTTGGTTTTGAAGTTCTGCACAAATTCTGGCTTTCTGTCGTAAATAATTACTTTTTGTTTAACTACATCTCTTGTGATAATCTGCAAGATTAAGTTTCTCAAAAGTACTGATTTTCCACTCCCTGGGGAACCGATTATAAGAGTACCTCTATTTTCAAATGAAAATGGCAAAAAGACGGATTTATCAGAGTTTATAAATATTAAATATTTATCTAGTTGCTTTTTAAAGATTTCTTTAAAATCTTTTTTCAATCTTTTTTCAAGTTCAATTTCTTCTATTTTTTGCCCACCCCTAATATGTTTGAGTGTTTCCTTGTTACTTAAGAGTAAATCTACTATTATTTTGTATGGTTTTTGCAAAAAACTCATAAAGATAATTGAAAACAAAATCGTGTTTAATATTATTAAATCCGCTTTTAAAGCTATTAAAATTTTAGTCGCTGGACTATTATTTTTTAATAGTGCATGAAAAACTAAGCTACTGTTTATATCTAATGCATAGTAAACTAAACCAAAAGGATTAAACCCCAATAGATGAACCATTAGAAATGAAACAAATAAGGCAAGTCCTAACATATACTTTCTAAACTCTATTTTTTGATATTTATCAAACATTTCTTTCCTTTTTAATATTTTTGTTCAAGTTTTCTCATGAGCTTTTTACGCTCAATTTCAAACTCATCAAGTGGATTTTTTCCCCCAGCTGAATCAAATGATGAAGTGCCAATATGTGAGTTAAAACGATTCAAGCCAATAAAGCTATTTAGATTAACAATCTCTTTTTTAGCAGTTGTTTTTTCAATTGGTTGCACATGTTGAACTGATTGGTTATGTGATTCTTGTTTTGCTACTGTAGGTTTATTTTTTGTAGTTTTATTTTCAATAAAAATCTCTTGAGCTTTATTGGAAGACTTATTAGGAGAAAAGTGTTCTTTCATTATCTTATCGATGTCTGGCAAGTTTACAGGAACTAATTGAGAATAGTCTTTTAAATCCTTTTGTGATTTCTCAACTATTGTTTTTTGTACCTTACTAGCAACGGTTTGAACCTTTTGCTCTTTCAATTCATTTTGAAATTCAAGCCATTTCTCTCGGTCAATATTCCAATTTTTTGACCCAATTTTTTGGGCTAATTCTGCCTTTGTCAAAGAGTTTAACCGCCCCTCGATTTCCTTGATAAATTGGTTTTTATGTTTCTCGCTCATTCTTCCTTTTTGAACCGAAAAATTAAATGATTTTTCCGCTTGAACAAGTGAAAAGTTACCGCTATTATGCTCCGATTTACCCATGTATCGTTCAATAATCGCATCTCTTTTTTCAGTTCCCGTTTCACGCTTTAAACCCTCCAACGAGCTTAAGCGTTCAATGTTTCGAATTTTCTCTGCCTCTGAAATAGCACGGACACTATCAACAATTGATGAACGCTCTACAATCCATTCTTTTATTTCTGTTTTATTCATCTCTTTGTAATCAACCTTGGCTGCTTTTAACGCTGCTTTGGTCTTTTCATGAAAAACTATATGCACATGTCCGTTTGTTCCGTCCGCCCTTTGATGTACGGCATAAATTGCGTTTACTTTTTCTCCTGCTTTTACCGCATTTTGTTGTTTGTTTTCGATTAACTTATTCGCCAATTCGTGAAGCTCCTCTTTCGTAAAATCTTTTTCAGGATTAAAAATAATTGCCTTAAATTGGTCTTGATTTATAATCTTTTTTGCTTCTGCTGCGGTGATTAGATTGCCGTTTGTATCGAACATTGCTCGATACTCTTGGTTTTTCTCACCGTCTAAATATTCTGCAACAGAAGAAACAGAATTCCATTCCGTCGCTTCAACACCCAAACCGCTTAGGCTAGAAGAATCTGAATCTAAATAATCACAAAGTTCATTGAGGTCACCGTTGTTATCGTTAGAATCATCAACAGATGATGATGATACATCATCTGTATTCTGCTCGTTATTTTCATCTTTTGCTGTTGCTACCATCACCTCTTCAAACATATTTATTCCTTACTCTTTTTCTTTGTTTCGCTTACAATTTCACTCAAAACATCCAACATTTCATTCGTTCCAACTTGTGTGTCTTGCTGTGTTTGTTTAGTTTCTGCAATATGTCTTTCTGCTATTGCTACTTGTGAACTGTCGATTGCCGAAGATGCAGCAGGCGAAATATGATTATTTGCTGCTTGCATTTGCTCAAAAAAACTAGGTGCTGCTTGTGCCGATAATTCGCTGTAGTCTTTTGCCATTGTTTCAAATGATCGATTGAAATTTTCCCCCATTGTGTTAGCTGTAAATGGAGTTGCTCCCACGGAATATGCAGCTGATGCAACTGTATTTACCGTATCTAAAGCACTATTCATAATCGTTATGGGGACTTGTTTTGCTGCGGTAGCAAGTTTACTGCCATCAAATTCACCAGTTTTGTAGAAATTTTGTCCGGTTTCTTGGATTGCAGTAAAAACATTACTCATCGCTCCAGCTGCTTCGTAAACAGAACCTAGAACCGCAGCACCTTTAAGTGCAGCACCACCACCTTTTATTAGGTCGTCCATGTGTTTTGAAACATTGTCGAATAAACTGCTTTTTCCCTCTGTGGCTAAAGAACTGTTATGTCCTTGGGCATTGCTATATTTTGACAAAGAATCATCCAAAGTATCAACCGCAGCTTTTGTTTTACTGTCTGTCGGGATATTTGTAGCAGGGTTAGAGGTTAATTTGTCATAGGCTTTTTTGCCTATAAATGCAGCTCCTCCAACTACTCCAGCACCTGATACAAATTCACCGCCTCCGTTCCAGGCACTAATCATGTCCCTTGCTATTTCTTCACCGAATACAGAAGACAAAGCATTTTCCACACCTCTTTTTACCAGTCCCTTATCATCCGAACCGTTAATGGTATTGTTGCTGTCATCTCTTGTGCTTGAAATGCCGCTGCTTAGTTTCCCCGTTATTCCCCCGTCTTTTGCAAAACCACCCGAGAACATGGTGCCGTCGCCCATCATTATTGAATTGTGACCGTTAAATACTCCTGCTTTTTGTGCCGCCATGGCGTCCCAAAAGTCTTGCCCTTGTTTATAGCTTCCATCATCATTTTTATATGGTGATAGCATTTGTCCTATTTTTTCTTCGCTCATCCCGTCTTTTCGTAGTTTATCCTCCAATTTACTTAAGTATTCTCCTGCTTTTTCGCCCATTTCTTTTTGTGCCATCATTGTTTTTGCATCTTGATTTGGCTTAATAGCCATGGCTTTCATTCCGTCTTCTGATACCGCTGTTCCGTCTGCACTTAAAATGCCTTTATCTTTTTGTGCATCAACATTTAACTTTTCTGAAACTGCCTTAAGTAGGGCATTTGCAACATCTGTTGCCACGGCACTATCAATGCTGCCACCCTTTCCTTGAATCCCTGCTTGTGTAGCCAATGTTTTACTTTGAACGCCATAATCCGCATTTTCAGCTGTCATATCAAATGCTTTATCGCCCAATGCTCTATACCCTCCAGCACTTCCCAATCGTCCAGCTAATTTCATTTCTGATTCAGCTTGAGCCATATCGTTATATGACATTTTTCTGGCTTTTCCGTCTAAATCATTACCAAATTTACTTTGTAAGGTATTTGCATTTTGAATTTGGTCTTTAATTTGAGCTAATGAGCCAACTCTAGCTGCATTCATTATTGCATTTGAACCTTCTTGCTCTAACGCCTTATCCATTCCCTTTGCATTTCCAGCACTTTGTAAGCCCATGACATTACCGCTATTAATGGCTTGTTCGCTAGTTACATTATCCCCAAAAGTTGCGGTTGAACTTAATTTTTGTTGCGTTTGTTTCATTGTTCCACTCATTAGACTGTTAGCTCTTTCCATAAGTGAAGCATTTCCTTTTGTTGTTCCTGCTTCCATGCTCCCCATGACATTACCGCTATTAATAGCTTGTTCACTAGTTACATTATCCCCAAAAGTTGCGGTTGAACTTAGTTTTTGTTGGGTTTGTTTCATTGTTCCTTGCATTAAAGAATTGGCTCTTTCCATTAAAGAAGCATTTGCAATCATTCCCCCAGCTTCCATACTTCCTGTAACAACTCCACTGTTAATTGCTTGTTCAGTAGTTGTATTTGCTCCCAAAGTTGCTGTTGATGAAGCCATTGAAGCTGATTTGTTAGATGTTCCCGAAAAGTAGTCTCCATTAAAGCCACTTCCGCCTGCCATTCTAGCTTGTGCAAATCCATGACCGCTAGAAAGCTCTTCTAATCCTCTTTTCAATGAATTAGCATATTCAACTTCACCAACTCCCATTGGTGCTGGATTAAAGTTACCGTCTTTAATAAACTGTCTGGCTGATTTGAGTGCTTGTTGTTGCTCAAATTCATCATAACCTTGTTTTCTGCTCATATCTTCTGCTGCGGTGAGCATATCGTTTTTAAATCGCCCAGCAATAGTTCCCATGGCTCCTTGTAAAGCTGCCGTTTCACCCTTAAAGATAATCGCAGTTCCTGCTGTGTATGCCATAATTAACAACACACCAGATACACCTGCCATTTCAGCAGCGTGTTGATTTAAATGAGGAATTGCACTAACGGCTGTCATATTATTGCCAATGGTTAGAACTTGATCCAAACTGGCTCTTGAAGTATAAAATATAGAGATTGAGTTTGCAATAATTGCAGCAAGATAGCCAATATGCAAGGCAACAATTCCCATTGCGTAATTGCTTAATATTTTCATAGCATTTGGATACCCCATACCAATAGCAACGGGAATAACCAATAAGAATAAGCCGTAACTAAAAAGCAAAGAATATTGAATTACAAGCGGTGCAATTTTATTAATCCATGCAATTGTTCCCATTCCGTCTGTGGTCATCGCAAACATACTTTTATTAACGGAATAATTTACTAAATCACTTGCAACACCGGGAATATCGTATTTGTAATCAGAGATACTATCTTCTAGTGTTTTTCCAAGTGCGTAGTTAATCATAGAAGCTCTTAAGCCTGCTGAATATGTTCCAGATAATTCTGTAATGCTCTCTACTCTAAAACCTGCTTCATAGAGTCCTTTTGCAATATCTTCATTGTAACTATCCCAATCAATATCTGGATTTGATTTTTTAACTTTTTCATACAGAGTCATTTCGATTGCGTTTCTTTGCGTTTCTAAATAATCATACAATGCACGACATTGATTGATTACTACTGAACCATCACTAAAGGTACTGTTAGTATATGCCATTGTAGGAATACCCAATACATCGTAATGAATTTGTTCAAGTATATCCCCCCGTGATTTTGTGAAGTATTTTATACCAGCATCTGGTATATAGCTAGTTGACATCGCACAATCTTTAGTATATATTTTAAAAGCATTTTCAAAAAAAGTCATTTTAAAATCATCTTCTTGTGTGTCTAACGATGATGCTTTTAGAACTGAAGCCAGCAATTCTGGCTGTCGTCCTATTCCTATTTGAGTAGCTTTATTGCTATCTACTACACTAAATGCGGAATCAAGTAAATCACCCATGGAGACTAAAAATGAGCTTCCCCCATAAGCTATAAATACTAATGCAAAAGGTAAATTATCTACTTTGGTGTATGATGTTGTTGCTCCTTGTTGCCTTACATCAATTATATGAGCGGTTGTGGTTGGATACAAACCAGCAGCAAATATTCCAATACCGAAAAGCACCCCCGTTGCTCCCCCAATTGCATTTGCTTTTGAAAAAGCAATTCCTATTCTTAGCATTAAAATCATCATTGCTAGGCTTGTGGCAACCTCTATGAAGTTACTATCCATAAGCATTGCAATTGAGTTAAACATGTGATGATAGCTTTCTGCATCACCTAATATATATATTGGAAATTCTGTCATTTTTCTCTCCTCATTATGATTTTATTTCGCTGATTGCTCTTTTTTCTGCGGCTTCCAAATAGCTCTTTGCCGTCTCTTTATTTGTTCGTTCAGCGAAGTCATAAAGTGTCAAAAACTTTGTGATTTTCGTTTCGATTTGTACATTATTTAACATTGAACGAACTAAAAATAATGATTGATTTAGTTCGTTTTTTGTTTCGTTTATTTCATCTGAAATAGACAAAAAAACAGATTGGTTTTGTGATGTTGAATATGCCCTAATGATGTATGAAATAGCCTCGCTTTTTGATATTTTTCTGGTTGTTGCAACGCTGTTAATGATTGCTATTTCAGTTTCATTTAGACGGCTTGAAACTGTTATTTTCTTACTCATATTTGCCCCTTTTTCGTGTTTACATTTTCCGGATGATGTTTACGCATTTGTAAACGCTTTTTGCCCTCTTTTTCTTCGCTTTTATGGCTTCGCCACTGCCTTCGCTTACTGAAAGTAAGCGTGGCTCACTTGCATAATCCTCTAACTACCCTTTTCTCTCTTTTTTCCTACACCTTTTGCCCACTTTTTCTTCTCCCCTTTTCTCTCTTATCTCTCTTATATTTTAACTACCCTTTGTCTCTTTTTCTAGATGATTTTTCGCAAGAAAAATCATCTTCAAATCTTATCCCAAAAATATTTGCTCCCACTTTTTTTGCCTTTGCTCTTCTCGTTTTATCTCTTCTCTTTTTAGCTTTTCTTGTTCCCTCTTTTTCCGCTCTTCATCTTCTTGCTTCCCCCTTTCTCTTTTTAGTTTTTCTCGTTCCCATTTTGCTTGATTTTCTTTCATGATTTTTTCTCCAAATCTTTGTTTATTTTTTCGCCATTTTTTACTTTAATAATCATTTCATTTTTCATATTTTGATATCGTTTTTCTGTTTCTTTTTCTTCCCATTTCGCTTGGTTTTTTAATCCCAAAAAGAAAAAAAATATTACTGAAATTATCAAAAACCAACCCATTAGTAACCCACCATTCATGATGACATATACACCACAAAGCACCACTCCCATGGTGGGAAAAAAACGCAACAAAAAATCCTTCATATTTCTTTTAATCATTTCATTTTCTCTTTTCATTTTTCTTCCTTTATATTTGTATTTTGTCTAAAATTAAGTTCGTCGAGTTGGTTTATAACCGCCATTAAATTTTTACTTTCCAATTTCAAATTAAGCCCAAAAGTGATTAAAAACTCTTGCATTTCATGCTCGTTGAAATCAACATAGTGAGAACTATTCTCAAAGATACTTGCATATACTTTCAATTTGGTCATTGAATTTGATATTTCCATAGTTACATTTATTTCTTCTTCCATTTAACTTCCTTTTTTCCCTTTATTGGCTCCATTAAACATATCCCTCACGGGTAGTCACCTATCATTTTGTTCTAGCTAGCTGGCTGCTGACGCCTTTCAGTTGTCTTTTATTTTCGTAATTGTGCTTTTCTGATGGCTCTATTTTTTTTTAAATTAAATCTCTTTTTTTTGCTCTTCCAATTCCGTCAAGCGGTCGGCTCGTTTATCTTTGTTTATTTGTTTAATTAGCAGCATTTGATTTAATTTTTCTAATTTTTCTTTCTCTAACTCTATCTCTATATCTATTTGACTTTTTTTGGACTCTTTTGGACAATGTCCAATGTGCTTTTTATTTTCTCTTTCTACTCTTTTATAATTTGCCCATTTTGATTCTGCTCCGACCATGTTTTGGGTTTCCAACATAAACAATGTGCCATCGTCCCACTTTTCCATCAAACCCAATCCGATGAACAAATCAACCGCTACTTTAACTGTATCTTCGCTTGTGTTTGTTATTGTGGAAAGCATGCTTGGAGAATATGGTATCGTTTGACGAAAAAATAACTTGCCATCAGACTCAATACTTTTTAATAATAATTTCATATAGAAAATAATATAATCTTTTCCATTTTTATTATTTTCAATTATTTTTATCTCATCGCGATCAAAAAAATCATTTTTCAACTTAAGCCAAAAATTCTTTTTTACACTCATCTTTTAAATACCTTTGATAATTCTAATTGTTTAATAATCGATAAGCAGGTACAATGCAGTCGATTAAAGCCATTTATGTGTGTTTTAATTACCCTCTCTTTGTTAGTCGTCAAACAGTTAAAAGAGAGGGTTTAATTTTTTGATTCAACTATATTTTTTTCGAGATAGTCGAGAATCCATTTTCGTTTATAGAGGCATTCACGACCGAATTTCGTATATTTTAAACTTTTTTTCTGTCTTAAATTTCTTAGCGTTACTGCATTTATTGGTGGAAAACCATCAATTCCATTTTCGAGATCTACCCCTTTGTAATATTTTTCAATATCAATGATATTCATTTTATTCTCCTTATTTTCTTATTATGTACTTTATTTCGTATTATATACTTTTTATTACTTTAATGTCAAGGTTTATTTTAAATAATGAGAAAATAAGCTATTTTTTTCTTATTATGTACCATTTTTATATTTAATTGGATACAATTCATGCTAAATTAATGAGGATTTTCCAAAATGTATAAAGTTATAGCCGATTTGATTAAAAATGATTACAAAACGATATATCGATGGAAAAAAGAAAGCCGTCCTATAATCTCTTTGTTAGAAAAATACTTCACAAAAGAAGAACTCGAAGAATTTCTAGAAACGAAAAAGATAAAAAAGTTAGAATTAATAAAAGGATTTAGTGCCGAAGAGTTAGAAAATTTACTGTTTAATAATAAAAACAATGACGAGCAATTAATTGATTATGTAATATGTAATTTTGATTTGAATAAAGCTTCATTTCTGAAACTCGAAGTCAAACTTCCCTCTTTTTTGGGTTTTTTTGAAAAGATAAATGAAGAGTACCCAAATATTGAAATAAAAAACGCAAAAGAATTTATGCTGAATAAAATTAAAAATGATTTTGAAAGCGATGGTATCTTTTCAAATTACTTCACAAAAAGTTATCATAAAAAATCACTTTATAACCTAATTGAAAATAAGTATTCAAATGTTGAAGTATATGTTTTGATTAAAAAGAATGTTGAGTTAGATAAGTAATATGTAGCTATATTGTGCTACAATAAAGAAAAATAAAAAAAGGCTTATTATGACTTTAAATTCAACGGTAAGAGCTAGAATAGATAGTAATTTAAAAAATGAAGTAGAAATTATATTTCAAGAACTTGGACTTAATACATCTCAAGCAATTACACTTTTTTTAAAAAAAGTAAAAATGGAAAGAGGGATTCCTTTTGAATTAAAAGTTCCTAATGAAACTACTCTAAAAGCAATGGAAGAAGCAAAAAATATGAATGGTGAAATTAGTTCACTTGAAGAGTTTGTAAAGTGAGTTTAAAACTTTTTCGTACAAAAATATTTTTAAAAGAGTACAAAAAGTTGTCTATGAGCGACCAACATTATTCTAGGTATGTTGAATATGTTACGCTTTTATTAAAAGAAACAACTCTTCCATCTGAATCACTCGACCATAATTTAAAAGGTGAGTATAAAAATTTTAGAGAGTTTCATATCAGTGGAGATTTATTAGTTATTTATGCTGTAGAAGATGATTTTTTGAAGTTGATTAGAATTGGAACTCATGCACAACTTTTTGAATAAAATTGCTTAACTATGTGGGAAAAAGTGTGGGAAGATAAAAAAGAATACACATAAATCCCTTTAATAAGTACTTTTTGACTATCTAATCAAACGCTGGCAGCGTTGGGGTCGAGAGTTCGAACCTCTTCGTCTCCACCATCTATTTAATGGAACTTACACAGATTTATAAAATCCAAAGAAAGACTTCTTGTTTTTTAAAGTACCGCGATAGTAACGTATTTTAAGTTTATGCGTAACTAAACCTCAATATCTTAGTCTTACTTCATCATTAAATGAATCCGTAACCGAAGCATGGTAACTTAAATCTCAACTCCACTTTTAACAATATCTACGCCAAACTTTTCTCTTAATTCTTGTAGAGTGTTATTGAGTTTGTTTTGTTTTAAATCCTCTTCGTAATTAAAAATATCATAGCTTTTTGGGTTGTGTTCGTTGAAATTTGAAACGGCAATATTTAGCTGAACAACTTTATGCGTTAGGTGAATGTCTGTTTTGGTAAAAAGTTCCAATAGGGTCTGTTTTAAATAGAGTTCACTGAACAATCTATTAGTTTGAATGTAATTTTTTGATTTTACTTTATATTCGTACTGAATTTTTAGAAAAAATGTTTGTGGGTTTACCTTTTGTTTTTTAACTAAGAAACTAATATAACGGCATAAAATAACAACTCTTCGTTTTAATTCTTCTCTTGAATCAATGGCATCAAAGGTTCTCTCAATTCCTATGGATTTTCGATTGTCATAGGCGTGGTCATAAAAAGAGGCTACTTTTTCTTTATCAATTCCACAAATACGGTTATAGAGTTGAATTCCTGGCTTTTTCCAAGAGTAAAATAACTCTTTTCTACTTTTAACCTGCCCTAAAGTTGAAATGCCATAACCGTGTAATTTTTGGCTAAACTGCTTTCCTACACCTGTGAATTTTTCTATTTTAATATCTTTAATAAATGCTTCTTCTTGCTCTTTATAAAGAACTTGAACTCCATTGGGTTTGGCGTATTCTGTTACAAGTTTTGCTATATATTTAGTATTGGCAACTCCTATTGAAATGGGCAAATCAAGTTTTTGTTGAATTTCATCTTTTAATTCTTTTGCAAAGGCTTCCACTTCATCATCACTTATCCAACCTGTAACATCTCCAAAGAATTCATCTATACTAAACTGCTCTACAAAAGGCATTTTGTTTGAAAGCAGTTGCGCTAAAGCCGTTGAGAGTTCATGATACAAGGCATAATTGGGTTTTACCATCTTAAGCTGTGGGCAAATACTTAGAGCTTCATTGACACTCATAGCGGTTTTAACCCCTAGTTTTCTTGCTTCATAAGAACACGTAGTAATAATTCCACGAATTCTGCCTTGTTCATCTTTGTAATACTCTTCTTCACTATTTTCTTCATGGCAACTAACAATTGACCCCACAAAAGCGCCTGTGTTTGAGCTTACAATTTTATTTGTTTTTTTTGAGTTAAAAATATTAACATTACTTCTTCCGCCTACGGCAACAGGAATATCAAGAAGTTGTTTATTTTGTATGCGTTCTGCTGATACAAAAAAGCAGTCTAAGTCTAGGTGTAATATCATGCGGTATTGTAGCAAAATTTATTGCAAAATGAAATTAAATTACATTTTGCAATATATACTCCAAAGTAAAAGCTACTAACTATTTCTCACTCATTTTTAATCAATAATCGTGTACCATTTCTTTTTTTAAAGGATACTCCATAGAACTCTGTAGAAATTGCAAACGCGAAATTGAAAACAAAATACGGCAATGCCCTTATTGTGGCATTTTAAACCCAACAGTTAAAATTAAAGATGTCTGGATAGGTATAGCTATTGTTTTAGCCTGTATGGCTGTTTATATGGTTTTATTTAGGTAGTTATTTTTTTATACTTCCTAAAATAAACCCTATTGCAAAACCTATAAAGTGGGCATACCACGCTACGGGAAGTCCTAAAAGTACAGGGAAAATAGAGATAACCACTACCCATGTAATAATGCCTTTTCGCTCATTTTTATCTACTAATGCCACATATCCTAAAAGTACACAAATGGCACCAGATGCTCCTACTAAGTTGTGATAAAGCCCCAAAGAGTAAATAAACGCAAAACTTCCTAATGAGGTTAAGACTCCACCAACTAAATATAAAAAGATAAATTGTGCTTTTCCACGGTATCGTTCTATTAAATTCCCAAACTGGTACAACACAAACATATTCATAAACAAGTGTGCTATTCCACCGTGAGTAAAAATTGTTGAAAGTGGTTGATAATACAAGTTGTTTTCAGTGAAATTTAGATTTAATCCTAAAAGAATATCGCCATGTTGAATATTGGTTTGAACCACATACATCAATATGGTAAGAACTATAATAATATTCGTAAGCGTAAATATTTTATTGTTTTGCATTGGCTTTAAAAGACTCCATAATACACTCTACTTTTGATGCAAGGTCGTTAGGATTTGTTGTATTAAACGATGTTTTCATTCGTATTATTTCCTTAGCATTAATTCGAAATGAGACTAAAAAATCAAGTTCAAATACCTTTTTGTTCTCATTTTGGCTTTCATTTTCATTTTTGTTATTTTGTATAATTTCATACTTAATTTTTAAAAATTTTTGTGCGTTTTTAATGGCAACTACATCAATACTGTTTTCAAACATTTCATTGACTTTTTTTAAAGAGAGAAAGGAAGGTAATGTAAAATTTTCTTCTACAATTACTCCTGCGTCAAGTTCGTAATTTCCTTCACTAAACAGTTGCCATGCCTCTTTTAAAAGCTTTTCATTGACAAGTTTTTGCTCTATTTTCAACCCCTTTTGACACGCTAAAACAACGGCTTCTATGGGGTTTTTGTTTTCTTTATTAGGGTTAATAAATTTTGTGTACAAAGCAATCACCGCTGCCATCATAACAATGGTAACAAGTGTATAGAAGTTATTAATAATTTGACTGTGATTCCTTCTAGAGACTCGTTTTTTCATTGTTACTAAATTAAAGCCTCTTTTATAACATCTTCAATAGTATCAACGGCTTTAAGCTCTAAAGCTTCTTTAACTTCTGCAGGAATATCTTCTAAATCTCGTAGAAAGTTTTTTCTTGGAATTAGAACTTTTCTCATTTTTGCTTTAAATGCAGCGATAAGTTTCTCTTTTAAACCACCAATTGGCAATACTTTACCACTAAGAGTGAGTTCTCCTGTCATGGCAACATCGCTTCGTACTTCTTTTTGAGCTAAAACAGAAGCAATAGTTACAGCCATAGCAATTCCTGCACTTGGACCATCTTTTGGCGTTGCGCCTTCTGGAATATGCAAGTGAATGTCATTGCGTTTATACATCTCTGAAGCGTCTAGTTTAACTCTTTCTTCTTTTTCTTTAAACAATTTAGGAATTAATTCTTGTTCTATTTTAATTTTTCCATTATCTATTAAAACTTTTACGACACTGTGAGAAATTCGAGCTGATTCTTTCATAACATCGCCCATATTTCCAGTTAACGACATTATTCCTTTTCCATTAAGTTTGATGGCTTCAATTTTAAGCACATCTCCCCCAACGGATGTCCAAGCAAGTCCATTGGTAACTCCTATTGAGTTTTTCTTATCAGCTGGATCAATTTCAAAAATAGGTTGTTCTAAAAATTCAACAATATTTTTGTTATTAATAGAGACTTTTTTATGCTCAGGATTGGTTAATATTTTTTTAGCTGCTTTTCTAAAAAGTTTTGCAAAAACTCTTCTTAGGTTTCTAACCCCTGCTTCTCGTGTATATTTAGAGATAATAGTTTCAATAATAGCATCACCTAAAACTATTTCACTCTTTTTTAACCCATGTCGCAGTAACTCTTGAGGTATTAAATAATCTTTTGCTATATGAAACTTTTCATTGGGCGTATACGATGAAATTTCAATAAACTCCATTCTGTCTTTTAGTGCAGGTGCAATTCTTCGTGCATCATTTGCAGTTGCCACAAAAATAGCTTGAGACAAATCAATTGAGAAGTTTAAATATAAATCTCTAAATTCATTGTTTTGTTCAGGGTCTAAAATTTCAAGCATGACAGCACTAGGATCTCCTCTGTGGCTCACCCCTAGTTTGTCAATTTCATCTAAAACAATAACAGGGTTCATATACTTAGCATCAACAAGCCCTTTAACCAAACGCCCAGGCATTGCTCCTACATAGGTTCTTCTGTGACCTCTTAGTTCATTCACATCTTCCATTCCACCCAGTGCAATTCGCACCAATGGACGGTGCAATGCTTTAGAAATAGAGTTCGCTAAAGAAGTTTTTCCCACTCCCGGAGGTCCTACAAAACACAGTACCGTTCCTTTGGTTTTATTGTCTTCAATTCCTCGTTTTTCCAGCAACTCTTTAACTGCAAAATACTCTGCAATTCTCTCTTTTGGTTTTTCTAAAGAGTAGTGGTCAATGTTAAGTTGCTCTTCTACATTGGTAACTGAAATCTTAGCATCGGCATATTTTCCAAAAGGTATTTCTAAAACTTGTTCAATATAGGTTTGAAGTAACGAGGCATCGGGTGAATCTTGGTGCATTCGTGTAAGTTTTTCAATTTGTTTTTTGGTCTCTTTGTAGCCATCTTTTGGCATAAACGGTTTTAGTTTTTTAAGTTTATGAGTATACGTTTCAATTTCTTGATCTTTTTTATTATCCGTACCCAACTCTTTTTGTATCGCCTTAATTTGCTCTTTTAAGAAGTAATCTTTGTGCGTTTTTTCAATTTTTGAGTTAACTTTTTGAGTAATTTCATTTTGTATACGAAAACTCTCAATCTCTTTTTTTACCGTTTCAATAATTTTAATCAGTCTGTCTTCAATATTGGTTTGACTAAAAAGCACATATGCTTCTTCTTTTTTAACTCTTAACACAGAAGAGATTAAATCGGCAATTCTTATGGGGTCGTTGTTTTCGTCAATTGTTTTAATTAAATCTGTTGGAAACTTTGAATTAATTTTTGAAAGTTTTTTAATTTGGTCTCGTAAAACATCTATTAAAGAAGTCACCCCTTGTTCTTCAAAAGGCTCTGTTTGAAGAATGTCCACTACTGCAAAAGTAGGATTTTGTGGGTCAAATTTTAAAATTTTCCCTTTTGCTAATCCTTGAAAAAGTACTTTTATTTTTCCATCGGGAAGCGTTACTTTTCGCATAATATTCCCAATAACTCCTACATCGTAGAAGCTATTTTCTTCTCGTTTGCCTTCAAAGGAAGGTTTACTAACTGTTACAATAACCAACTTATTGGTGTCTATTGCTGTTTCAACTGCGTCTACGTTTGATGCTTCACCTAAAAAAAGTGGTGCAATCATAAATGGGTATAAAAAAATATCATCTTCTATGATTAACGGTATCTCTTGTGGAAAAGAGTCGTAATTGCTTAATTCCATTTATAATTCTCCTTTATAAAATTTATTCAAATACACTTCTGTAAAATGGAACACTAACTGGTTCAATATCTTCTAAATATGCCCAAGAACCTTCTGCTTTTTGCTTATAGTATTCAGCTGCTTCTGGTTTATCTTTTCTTATATAAAGCCCTGAAATCTCTTGGTCAAACGTGGCTTTTGCCATACTAATTCTTGAATTAATATCTTCAACTAAATGAATATAAGGCGAATCTGAGTGCTTACTCATAAATATATTAATATCTTCAAGCGTATCTAAAAGCAACTGTTGGTTTCTAAATTGGTTCTCAAATGCAAAGAAATTCGCTTTAATTTTTAAATATCTTACATACTCAATATTATTACTTAATCCAAATCGTTTAATATACTCATCAAGATAATATTTCGCTAAATCATACTCCTCTTCGGCAATATGCGCATTAGCAATAATTAACGTTGCAGTTGGTATTAAAGGTGAATTTCTATGTTCACTCTCTAAAGAAATAAATGTATCATCGGCTGCTTCTAAGTCGTAAAAAGCAATCTGCTTTAACATTTTGTTGTACCAGTAAATAGCCGGTTTGTTGTACTCTTGTGCATCAGGGTCTTTAGAAGAACACCCAATTAAAAAAACAGCTATCATACTGCTTAATAGTAATAGTTTACTGCTTTTAAAAATACTTTTTACATTCGCCATATTTTTTCCTTCTGTTTATGCTGTTTTATTAAGGCAAGTATTTTATCTAATACAACCTTAGGGGAGTCTCTTCTTAATACTTAATATGAAAAATATTTGATATAATAAATTCATACTGAAAAAAGGTGATAACAATGCAACTTACACTAATTGGAAATGGAATGATGGCGGAAGCTTTAGCTGCTGGTTTAATCTCTAAATATGAGATTGAAGTAATAGGAAGAAATCCTACAAAACTACAACGAATGCAGAAAAAATTTCCTCAAATTCAAATCAAAGTCATGAGTGACAAAGAAGACATTACGGGTAAAAATATTATTTTTTGTGTAAAACCCTATGCACTTCAAAGTGTCTCTTTGCGTCTTGATGGTACTGCAAATATTCTTTACTCAATACTTGCAGGTACCTCTTTAGAGTTTTTAAAACGACAAATTAACGCCAAACACTATATACGAACCATGCCCAATATTGCAGCATCTCAACAAAAATCCATGACTACCATTACAGGCGATAAAGAGGCTCAAAAAGAAGCACTAGAAATTTTTTCTTCTATTGGAAGAACACTTTGGGTTAATACAGAGAACCAACTCGATATTGCAACAGCATTAGCAGGAAGTGGACCTGCCTTTTTAGCACTTGTGGCAGAAGCTCTAACCGATGGTGCTGTAAAAGTAGGATTAGAACGAAGCTACAGTGTACAGCTAGTTCATGGATTATTTGAAGGAACCGCAGCACTTTTAGAAGAAAATCACCCAGCAATTATTAAAGACAGTGTTACAAGTCCAGGAGGAACTACTGCTCAAGGTTTAGCCAAACTTGAAGAAGGAGCCGTTCGAGATGCCTTTATTAAAGCCATCGAAGCTGCTTATTTGAAAGCCGTTGAAGTTGGAAAAAAATAGCTTTTCGCTTTTTGAGACGATTTTATCGTTAATTATTCTATCTTTGCTTGTAAGTGGATTTGTACAATTTGCTTACAAGCCCTCTTTTAACTCTTTTTCTATCAATGACATTCACAATATATTTACTAAAAAACAAACACACTCTAATATTAGTACCCAATTTTTAACTTACACGCAAGATTCTTCAACACTTTTTTTAACTTCTGGCAATACTATTTTAAAGAAAACCTATCAAGACAATGAGCTAAAAATGGAATATTTAGAGTTGCTTCATCCTACAATAACAAATAATGAGTTTGAGAATTTTCAATGAAATTTTCAATGAAAGCTTCTATGCTTTTACTAGAAACCCTACTCTCTTTTCTTATTATGTCTGTTATTTTTCTATTTTCAACATTTTTTTATGCCCAAATTCTTAAAACCAATAATGAAACCTTTGATTTAGCTCTTATACAAAGTGATCTCTTTGCCACAAAACTCTTTATTGGAAAACAACTCCAACATGGCAAAACTATAGAAGTTACTTCCAATTCCATTCGTTTTTATGCTTTTGATATTCATGCATTTTTACAAAACTATTACTCAGGTTTTATTGATTTGTCAAAAAGTTCCTCTGCAAAAGCTTTTTCACCAAACAGTAACCTCTTAAAATTAGAGTCTACTTCTATTTTATTTAACGACTCTGAACTTCATGAATTAAACAAATCTTTGGAAAACAATATTTTGCTTTTTAAAAACAGTTCTCCTAAAAGAGTTTTCCAAAGATACAATATTGTTAAAAATATCTCTACTATACACTTCAACAACTCCTCTTTGTATTTTAATGGCAATTTACTGCAAAATAATATATCGGAGTTTCATGCCTCATTGATTAATGAGCGTTTACATATTAATATTTGCATAGAAAATATTTGCAAAGAGTGGGTTTTTTAAATGAAACGCTCTTTTGCACTCCTTCTTACCATTTTTTTAGTAGCGCTTTTTTCATTGCTTCTTATTCAACTTTATTTTACACAAAATCTTACTTCAAATGAACAAAGTAAAGAGTATTGGCACGCCCAAAGCTTGTTTCACTTAAAATTTTTTAAATCTCTAATTTTAGATTCAAAAAATCAAAAATGTACAGATAGCTTAACTTTAGAAATGCCCTCGTTTAAACTTTACGCCCATATTGATTGTGCAAAAGAACCTGCGGTTGTAGATGCTTTTGTGAAAGTTAAAGATGACTCTTTTTCTATTC
>Ga0265294_10001447_pt1 | contig 31931 bp, 31 predicted proteins | sample MunlanPumphouse3_FD_192504 | JGI IMG/M metagenome (GOLD analysis project Ga0265294, IMG submission 192504) | Groundwater microbial communities from a municipal landfill in Southern Ontario, Canada - Pumphouse #3 | ecosystem: Environmental > Aquatic > Deep subsurface > Groundwater | place...
TTTAAAAAACTATTTTCATACTCTTCATTTAAATTCTCTTTATTAAATCTCTTTAAATCTTGACATTTAAAAACACCTTTACAAATTTTATCATTATAAATATCTACATCAAAAATTAAATTTCCCAAACTAAATACTTGAAGTTTAGTATAGTTCTTATATTTATAAATAAAACCTCTATCATGAAATTTTATATTTGGAGTTTTAAAAAGTATTGTTACACTATTTGATGATATTTGAGGCTCTTTTATACTACATGCTGTAAATATTGAAGCAATAAGAGATATTTTGATGATATTTTTGATAAGAAACCCTTTATTAAAATTTTTTTAACTATAATTATACCTTATTTTAAAAAAAGGACAAAATTGTTAGTACATATTTGTTGCTCTGTGGATAGCCACTATTTTTTAGAAAGAATTCAAGAAGAGTTTCCAAATGAGAAGCTTATTGGATACTTTTATGATCCAAATATTCATCCATATAGTGAATATAGACTTAGATATTTAGATGTTGAATACTCTTGTAAAAAATTAGGAATTACACTTATTGAAGGACCATATAACCTTGAAGAGTGGTTAAAAAAAGTAAAAGGTATGGAGCATCTTCCTGAAAAAGGAGATAGATGTACTGTTTGTTATGATGATAGGCTTGAAAACAGTGTAAATAAAGCTATTGAGTTAGGTGAAAGTAGTTTTACTACTACTTTGTTGATATCTCCAAAGAAATCTCAAGAAAAGCTTGAAATTATTGGAAACTATTTAGAAAACAAAACAGGTATAAAGTTTATTTTTAAAGATTACAGAAGTGGAAATGGAGCTCAGATTCAAGGGTTAAGAGTAAAAGAGAATAGTCTTTATAGACAAAATTATTGTGGATGTCTATTTGGACTATCTTCTCAAAGAGAGCATCAAAAAAAGATTATGGATGAGATGTTTAATCCTATTTCAAATCAAATCTTACCAGAATCAATTGAACAAAGATTAGAGCTATATAAAAAAAGAGATGAGTTTGAAAAGAGCAATAAAGAGTATAAAATAATTAAACAAAGATTTTTAAACTATAGATTACTAAGTGGAAAAGTTGTAGTAAATAATGAGCCTATCTCCTCTTATATTTTTGCCTATTCAACAATAAATAAAAATCAAACAAGTTCAAAAATAGATTATGTAAAAGATGGAATTAATTATTTAGTTAAAGATGAAGTGAAAATTATTACTATTGATAAGTTTAATGAAATCTCAAATAGTAGATATAAATCAACAAAAGAGTTGATATTTAATCCACTTAAATTTGAAGATGAGATTATAGTTAGAAATAAGATATTAAACAATCCTTTTGATTTAAGTGCTTTGATTGTTGTTGATAAAATTATTGATGAAAAATATGAGATTTTTATAAATAGTATTATTTATGAAGATATAAAAGAGGAGATAATATGAAAATTTTAGTAAGTGCAATGGAAGCATCATCAAATGTTCATTTAAAAGAGTTAAAAAAATATTTAGATGATAGTGTAGAGTTTGTTGGTGTTTTTGATAAAGATTTAGGAAATCCTCTTTATGATTTAAGTCATTTGGCAATTATGGGAATAGTTGATGCTTTAAAAAAACTCAGATTCTTTTTTCGTCTTAGAGATGAGCTTGTAAAGTTAGCAAAAGATTGCGACAAAGTTCTTTTGATGGATAGTAGTGGATTTAATCTTCCATTGGCAAAAAAATTAAGAGAGGTTTATCCAAATAAAGAGATTATTTACTATATTCTTCCACAAGCATGGGCTTGGAAAAGAAAAAGAGTTAAAATTTTAGAAGCAACTTGCTCAAAGCTTTGTTCTATTATTCCCTTTGAAAGTGAGTTATATAGTAATAAAGATAAAATAACTTATGTAGGGCATCCTTTATTGGATGAGATAAAAGAGTTTAAAAAAGAGCTTTTAAAAACAGAAAAAATTGTATTTATGGCTGGAAGTAGAAAAACAGAGATAAAAAACTTAATGCCTATATTTAAGGAGTTAATAAAACATATTCCAAACAAAGAGTATGTGTTAGTAATTCCATCAAAATTTGATGATAATTATATAAAAGAGATTTATGGAGATATTAGCGAATTCACAATATCAAAAGATGCTCACAAATCACTTTTAGAAGCTGAATATGCATTTATTTGTAGTGGAACAGCCACACTTGAAGCAGCACTAATTGGAACTCCTTTTACTCTTGCTTATATTGCAAAAAAATTAGATTTTTTTATTGGAAGAATCTTTGTAAAACTTCCTTATGTAGGTCTTGCAAATATATTTTTTGAAAAAATGTACAATAGACCACTTCATAGCGAATTTTTACAAAAAAATGTAACTGTTGAAAATTTATTAAATGACTATAAAAATATGAATAAAGAAGATTTTTTTCAAAACTCTAAGCTTTTAAAAGATTATTTAAAAGAGGGAAGTTCTCAAAATGTTGCAAAGATTATAAAAAACTAAACTTCTTTTAGATATAATCTTTAGCAATTTTCAATTTTTAGGATAAATATATGTTTGATATTATGCAAATTCAAGAGATTTTACCACATAGATACCCACTACTATTAGTAGATAGAATTACAGATATGGAAGAGGGAAAAGTTATAAAAGGATATAAAAATATCTCTATTTCTGAACCAGCATTTCAAGGACATTTTCCAGGTCATCCAATCTATCCAGGTGTTATGATTCTTGAGGGTATGGCACAATGCGGTGGAGTTTTAGCACTAAAAAGTTCAGGTTTAAGTGATGAAGAGCTTAAAAATAAAGTTATCTATTTTATGAGTATTGACAAGGCTAAATTTAGAAATCCTGTTCGTCCTGGAGATAGATTAGATTATGAATTAACAGCAATAAAGATGAAGAGTACTTTAATGGTTTTTGAAGGTAAAGCTTATGTTGATGGTAAACTTACAGCTGAAGCTGAATTTAAAGCAATGATTGTTGATAAATAATTAGGAATAAAATGAATAATATTCACAAAACTGCCATTATAGAAGATGGTGCAAAACTAGGGAACAATGTAACAATTGGTGCATATACAATAATTGGCAAAGATGTTATTATTGGTGATGGAACAATAGTGGATTCTCACTCTTTAATAACTGGAAAAACAACAATTGGAAAAAATAACCATATATTTTCTCACGCTTCAATCGGATCAATTCCTCAAGATTTAAAGTTTAACAATGAAGAAGAGGTTGAGCTAATAATTGGTGATAACAATAAAATTAGAGAGTTTACACTTTTTAATCCAGGAACAGTTACTGGAAATATTAAAACTATTATTGGAAGTAATAATTTATTTATGGGTTATGTTCATGTGGCTCATGATTGTATTATTGGAGATAACTGTATATTTGCAAACGGAGCAACGCTTGCTGGTCATGTTGAGTGTGAAGATTTTGTTGTAGTTGGTGGATTAACACCAATTCATCAATTTTGTAAAATAGGAACACAAGCTATGGTTGGAGGAGCTAGTGCTGTTGCTCAAGATATTCCACCATTTTGTTTAGCAGAGGGAAATAAAGCAACAATTAAAGGTTTAAACTTAGTTGGACTTAGAAGAAGATTAGATAATAAAGATGATATAAATGCTTTAAAACATGCTTATAAAGTTCTATTTAGTATGGGAAATCCACTTCAAGAGGCTGCTAAAAATCTTTTTGAAAATGATTCAAATGAGTTAGTTAAAAAACTTGCAAGTTTTATAATTGAAACAAAAAGAGGAATTCCTTTTGAGAGAAATTTAAAGAGTGAAAATGAGTAAAATAGTTTGTGATTTTTGTGGAGCAAATGATACAAAAGCAAATCCAATAATAACTGGAGATAATGCTTGTATATGCAAAGCTTGTGTGGGTGCTGCTTACGATATTATGAATACACAATTAGATGATATCTCTATTAAAAGTGAAACTAAAATAAAACCAGAAGAGCTAAAAATAAAAACTCCTTCTGAGTTAAAAGCAATTTTAGATGAGTATGTTATAGGACAAGAGAGAGCTAAAAAGGTTCTATCAGTTGCTGTTTATAATCACTATAAAAGAATTTTTAGAAAAGATGAGTTAGGTGATGATATTGAACTTAATAAATCAAATGTACTTTTAATAGGACCTACTGGAAGTGGAAAAACTCTTCTTGCTCAAACAATTTCAAAATATCTTGATGTTCCTTTGGCAATTGCAGATGCAACTAGTTTAACAGAAGCTGGATATGTTGGAGATGATGTTGAGAATGTTGTAACAAGATTAGTTCAAGCTGCTAATGGAGATATACAAAAAGCTCAAAGAGGAATTATTTTTATTGATGAGATAGATAAAATTGCAAGAATGAGTGAAAATAGAAGTATTACTAGAGATGTTTCAGGAGAGGGAGTTCAACAAGCACTTTTAAAAATAGTTGAGGGTGCTATAGTAAATGTACCTCCAAAAGGTGGTAGAAAACATCCAGGACAAGACTCACTTCAAGTTGATACAACAAATATTTTATTTATTTGTGGTGGAGCTTTTGATGGGCTTGAAGATATTATTAGAAGAAAACAGGGTTCTAATGTTTTAGGATTTAATCAAGATAAAAAAACAAAATCAGATGCAGACAAGCTTATTTCAAAAGTTGAAACAGATGATTTAGTAAAATATGGTTTAATTCCTGAGCTTATTGGAAGATTGCATATGATTGCAACTTTAAATGAGATTTCAAAAGAGGATATGGTTCATATTTTAACTGAACCAAAAAATGCTTTAATCAAACAATATATAAAACTTTTCTCTATGGATAAGGTAGATTTAGAGTTTGATAAAGATGCTTTACTTGAACTTGCTGATTTAGCAATAAAACGAAAAACAGGGGCTAGAGGACTTAGGTCAATTTTGGAAGATATTATGCTTGATATTATGTTTGACCTTCCAAAATTTAAAAATAAAAAAATTACAATTACAAAAAAGGTTATTCTAAAAGAGGAAGAACCAAAAGTAAGCAAAGGATAACAAATGATTTTAGATAAACTAATCGGATTTTTTTCAAGTGATATGGCGATAGATTTAGGAACTGCTAACACTATTGTTTCTGTAAAAGGTAAAGGTATTATTATAAATGAACCTTCTGTTGTTGCTGTTCAAGTTGATAAACAAGGGAAAGATAAAATTTTAGCTGTAGGTCAAGAAGCTAAAAGAATGCTTGGAAAAACACCACTAAATATTCAAGCTGTTCGTCCTATGCAAGATGGAGTTATAGCTGATTTTGAGATGACTGAGAGAATGATTAGATATTTTATCGAAAAAGCTCATTCAAGAAAATCATTTATTAGACCTAGAGTAATTATTTGTATTCCTTATGGAATTACACAAGTTGAGAGAAAAGCTGTTGAAGAGTCGGCTATGAGTGCAGGAGCTAGAGAGGTATTTTTAGTTGAAGAGCCAATGGCAGCAGCTATTGGAGCTGGAATTCCAGTAAGTGATCCAGATGGTCATGTTGTTGTTGATATTGGTGGTGGAACAACTGAGATTGGTGTTACATCTTTAGGTGGATTAGTTTTATGTAAAAGTGTAAAAGTTGGTGGAGATAAAGTAGATAGATCTATTGTTGAGTATGTAAGACAAAACTATAATCTATTTATTGGTGAGAGAACTGCTGAAACTATTAAAATAGAAGTAGGAGCTGCTGTTAAGTTAGAACCTGAGCTTAAAATTCAAATTAAAGGTAAAGACCACTCTGGCTATCTTTCAACTATTGAGTTAGGAAGTGAAGGTGTTAGAATTGCTATAAAAGAGCCTCTAAAAGAGATTGCAAGTGCAATTAGAAGTGTTTTAGAAAATATGCCACCTGATTTAGCTGGAGATGTTGTTGATAATGGAATTATAATAACAGGCGGTGGAGCTTTGATTAGAGGAATTGATAAATACCTATCTGAGATTGTAAAGATTCCAGTAAGAATTGCAGAAGAGCCACTTTTATCTGTTGCATATGGTACAAGTCAAGTATTAGATGAGCCAGAACTATTAAAAATTATAGAAGAGATGAAAAACTAATTTCTAAATGAAGAGATTTTTATTTCTATCTTTATTTATCTTTGCAGGATTAATCTATTTGTTTGAAGTAGATGAGTATATTTCAAAACAGTTTGGATTTTTTGCAGGGTTAAAAAACTCTTATATAAATGGTTATATAAATTTTTCTCAAAATATTAAAAACCATTTTAATCAAGAAGCTTTAATAAAAGAGCTTCAATCTGAAAATTTAAAATTAAAAGAGTATAAATATCTATATGAATCAACAATTTCAAAAATAGATTCATTAAAAGAGTTTTTAATAAATGTTGAAATACCAAATATAAATGCAAAAATTGATATTGTAAGAGTTTTGTCTTATATAAATTTTGATGACTTTACAACTGTTTTAATTGATAAAGAGTTAGATGAAAAAATAGTTGGTTTAATCTCTGAAAATTATGCTGCTGGGATAGCTTTAAAAAGAGGAGCTAAAAATATTGGACTTTTAAATGGAAATGAAGATTGTACATATGCAGTTTTTATTGGAAATAGCAAAAGTTCTGGAATTTTAACATCAAAACAGAGTGATGATAAACTTTTACAAGTTAAATTTATACCAATTTGGGCAAATATAAATATTGGTGATGAGGTAATAACATCTGGACTTGATAATATCTTTTATGAAGGACTTAGAGTTGGAAAAGTTGTTGAGATAAAAGAGTATCCTGATATGAAAGTAGCTACAATAGAGCCTTATGCAAAACCTCTTGAAAAAAGATTTTTTTACACTTATGAGGAAATTTTAGATTAGTAAGCTGCCATAATTCTATCAACATCACTCCACGATAGATTATCTTTTTTATTAAACATATTATAAATATATCTAGCAAACATATCTGTTTCAATATTAACTTTACTTCCTACTTTATAATTTCTAAAAAGTGTATTTTGAATTGTGTGAGGAATAATTGTAAGTCTAAAACTACTTTTTAAAACTTCATTTATAGTTAGTGATACACCATCAATTGCAACACTACCTTTTGGAATCATATATTTTAAAAACTCTTTAGGTACTTTGATATAAAAATCTGTTGAATTACCATTTTTATCTATTTTTTCAACTGTTCCAACACAATCAATATGTCCTTGAACAATATGACCTTCAAATCTATCGCCCATTTGCATTGCTGGTTCTATATGAACTTCATTTTTATAATTTTCTAGTGCTAAAATAGAACTACTTTCAGGAGATAACTCTACACTAAAATTTTTATTTCCTATTTTTATAACAGTTAAACAAGCTCCATTTACAGCAATAGAATCTCCAATTTTAGGTATATATTCTGCTTTTAGAGTTAAAATATTATTTGAAAAGCTCTCAACCTTTGCCATCTCTCTTATTAAACCTGTAAACACTTAAAAAACCTTTAGATAAAATTTGGTTATAATAGCCAAAAATTCATAAGAAGCTAATTTTAACTCTTATTTAAAAATTCTAATACTCTTTAAAAAGGAAAATTAAATGCAATACGATATAATCGTTGTTGGTGCTGGTCATGCTGGTATTGAAGCAGCATTAGCAGGTGCAAGACTTGGTAAAAAAACACTATTAATAACAATGCTAGTTGAGCAAATTGGAGCGGCTAGTTGTAATCCTGCAATTGGAGGTTTAGCAAAAGGACATCTTGTAAAAGAGCTTGATGCTCTTGGTGGAGAGATGGGACTTTGTACAGATGCCTCAGGAATTCAATTTAGAGTTTTAAATGGCTCAAAAGGAGCTGCTGTTCAAGGAACAAGGGCTCAAATTGATATGGATGAGTATAAAGAGTATATGCGAAAAGTTTGTCACAACACACCAAACTTGGACATCTATCAAGATGAAGTAACTTCTTTAATAGTTGAAAATAGTGAAGTTTTAGGAGTAAAAACAAAACTTGGAGAAGAGTTTAGATCTTTAAAAACTATTCTTACAACTGGAACTTTTATGAGAGGTTTAATTCACATTGGTGAAAATACTTATGAAGCTGGTCGTGCTTGGGAGTTGCCATCTACTACTCTTTCAATTCAACTAAAAGAGCTCGGATTAAATGTAGGAAGACTTAAAACTGGAACACCTTCAAGACTTGATGCAAATAGTATTGATTTTTCAGTAATGGAGACTCACGGTGGCGATGTAAAACCTACACCATTTTCATTTAGAACATCAAAAAAAGATTTTAATCCTACACAATACCCTTGTTATGTAACTTATACAAATTTAAGCACTCATGAGTTAATTGCTGCAAATTTTCATAGAGCTCCAATTTATACAGGACAAATTCAAGGTTCAGGTCCAAGATATTGTCCTAGTATTGAAGATAAAGTTAAAAGATTTAGTGAAAGAGAGAGACATCAACTATTTTTAGAGCCACAAACTGCTAAGTGTACGGAGTATTATATAAATGGTATGTCAAGTTCACTTCCTATTGAGATACAAAAGCAAATGATTGCTAGCGTAAAAGGTTTAGAGAATGCAAGAGTTATAAGATATGGATATGCTATTGAGTATGATTATGTTGATCCAACAGAGTTAAAACACACACTTGAAACAAAAAAGATAAAAAATCTTTATCATGCTGGACAGATAAATGCAACAACAGGATATGAAGAGGCTGCTGCTCAAGGGTTGATGGCAAGTATAAATGCATCTTTAACAATAGATAATAAAGAGCCTTTTATTTTAAGACGAGATGAGGCATATATTGGTGTTTTAATTGATGATTTAGTTACAAAAGGAACGCACGAACCATATAGAATGTTTACAAGCCGTGCTGAGTATAGACTTCTTTTAAGAGAAGAGAATGCAGATATAAGACTTAGCCAATATGGTCATGAATTAGGACTTATAGATGATGAAACATTTGCAAAAGTAGAAAACAAAAGAAAAGTTCTTGAAGATGCAATTAATTATATGGCAAATACTTGGATAACTTCTAAAAAAGAGACTTTGGAACTTTTAGAATCTATTGGCGAAGAGAAAATAAATGATAAGGTTTTACTGGTTGATTTAATAGGAAGAAATACAATAGATATTGAAAAATTAGATATTTTGGTTCCTAGTTTAAAAGAGCTTGATGATTATTTAAAAGAGCAAATAATTGTAGAAGCGAAATATTATAGATATATTCAAAAGCAACAAAAACAGATAGAAAAAATGAAGAAAATGCTAAAACTAAATATACCTGAAAACTTCTCTTACAAAGGACTTCCAGGGCTTTCAAATGAGGTTATAGAGAAACTTGAAAAGCATAGACCACCAACTTTATATAATGCAAGTTTAATATCTGGAGTTACACCAGCTGCACTTGATATTATACATTTAAATTTGAATATGTTTTTAAAACAAAAGTAGATAGTTTTATCTATCTACTTTAAAGAGATTGTAATATTTCCCGTAGTTACATCTACATTGTATTTAGATGGATTATCGCTAAGTTCTACAGCAACTCTAAAGAAACCTGCATTTTTATGATTTCCTACTGTTAAGCTTTTGAAATTTGTATCCAAAAAAGTCTCTCTTTGTGTTGCAAAGTCAGTTTTTGCTTTGAAATCAAATACAATTTTATTCTCTTTATCAAGGTTAAACTTTTTTGTAACCTTATAATCAGTCATAATATGAAGTTTATTATCAGCAATTGATATTTTTAAAAAAGGTAAAACAGTTTTTTCAATACTAAATGTTCTAACACTCTCTTGAGTAGTTTCATCTTCACTAAGTACATCTGCTCTAGGTTTTACAAAAACAACTTGTTCTGGCTCTTTTTTAATATTTTCAAGCTCTTTTTTAATATTTTCAAGCTCTTTAGCTTTTTGTTCATTTTGTTTGTTTGTTTTTGAAATTATTGCATCAAGCTCTTTTTTAGTAACAACTTTCTCTTCAGGTTTTTTTACAACTGGTGCTACTTTCTCTTTTGGTGAAGTTTTTTCATCAATCTCTTTTTGGATTTTTTGAATATACATCTCTTCTTGAATAGACTCTTTAATCTCTAGGCTATTATCAACATTTTCATTATAATTTGAAAAAGGGTTTTCCCTAGCTTCTAATGAGATTGTTAAAACAGCTAATAACAAAATTTTAGGTAATTTTTTCATTCTTCTGGCTCCAAGTTTTTAAGTTCAAAATACTCTTTTTGTAATCTAGCATTTTCTTGTTGTAGGCGTAAATTTTCACTCTCTAAGTATACTTTTTTATACTTTAATGAATTATAAACTTTAAGAGAATTATCTCCAACTAAAAGAAGATTTGCAAAGTGATATGCAAGAAATATTGTAAATAGTGCCAAAAATGTGGCAAAAACTATAAATCTTGCTTTCTCACTTAGTTTTTTCATTATTTTTTAGAGAAAGGTTGTTTCCCTAAATATTCACTATAAGCAATCTCTGAACCAATTTCAAGAAGTCTATTGTATTTTGCAATTCTATCACTTCTTGCTGTGCTTCCTGTTTTGATTTGACCACAATTTAATGCAACAGCAAAATCAGCAATAAATGCATCTTCACTCTCTCCACTTCTATGACTCATAATACAGTTGTAGTTATTTCTTTGAGCAAGTCTGATTGTTTGCATTGTTTCACTTACACTTCCAATTTGATTTGGTTTGATTAACACTGCATTTGCAATCTGTTTTTTAATACCTTCAGCAACAATAGCTGCATTTGTAACAAATAGATCATCTCCAACTAATTGAACTTTGTTTCCAAGTTTTTCAGTTAGGATTTTCCATCCATCCCAATCATCTTCACTTAAACCATCTTCAATTGAAACAATTGGATATTTAGAGCATAAATCAGCATAATAATCAACAAGCTGTGCTGAAGTTAATTCTCTATTTTCACCTTTTAAAACATATTTTTTTGTTTTCTCATCAATTAACTCACTAGCTGCAACATCAAGAGCAATAGATATTTGCTCACCAGCATTATATCCAGCTTTTTCAATTGCACTCATAATAACTGAAATTGGCTCTTCGTTTGATTTTAAATTTGGAGCAAATCCACCCTCATCACCAACTGCTGTACTTTCACCCATTGCATCAATAATTTTTTTAAGGTGTTGATAAATCTCTGCAACTGCTCTTAAACCTTCATTGAAGTTTTCAAAACCTGTTGGCATAATCATATACTCTTGAAAATCTACAGAGTTATTTGCATGCTCTCCACCATTTATAATATTAAACATAGGAACTGGCATAGTCATAGCATTTGCTCCACCAAGATATCTATAAAGTGGCATATTAAGTGAAGTTGCAGCTGCTCGTGCTACTGCCATAGAAACACCTAAAACAGCATTTGCTCCAAGGTTTGAGTAGTTGTTTGTTCCATCAATTTCTTTCATAATTGCATCAATTTCAGCTTGATTAAATGGACTTTGTCCAATTAACTCATCTGCAATTTTTGTATTTACATTTTCAACAGCTTTTAGAACACCTTTACCTAAAAATCTATTATCCCCATCTCTTAACTCTAGGGCTTCTCTTTTTCCTGTACTTGCACCACTTGGAACTATTGCATTTGCTTTTGTACCATCACTTAAAATTACAGTTGCTCTAACAGTTGGATTTCCTCTTGAATCCATAACTTCATCAGCATAAATATTGTCAATATATACCACAAGGTCTCCTAAATTAAATTTTTTTGCTACGATTATATCTAAAAAAAAATTGGGATTTCCTTTATTACTTATATTTAAATATATAAAGGAAAAAGTTTAAAAAACTCTATTTTTCGTCTGGCATTAAATGCATATGTTTAGCAATTTTGAAACCAAGTTTTTCAAGTGCTTCAACATCATCTTTTGGAGTTTTTCCAGCAGTTGTAAGATAATCTCCAATTACAAAAGCGTTTGCTCCACGCTTAAAAATCTCATATTGTCTATCACCAAACATTAACTCTCTTCCACCAGCAACCATTATTTTATGTGCATTTGGAATCATTTTTCTAGCAAGTTCTACTAACTCAAAAGCTTGTTCAATATCAATTGAATTTTCAACTATTGGTAGAGCTTCATTTGGGTGAAAGAAGTTTAAAGGTACATTCATAGGATCAAGTGAGTTTATAGCTTCAAGCATAGATACTCTATCTTCTTGAGTCTCTCCCATTCCAAAAATTCCACCACAAACAAGTTTTAATCCAGCCTCTTTTACATTTAGACAAGTTTGGTATCTCTCATCCCATGTGTGAGTTGTACAGATTGTTGGATAAAAATCTCTTGAAGTCTCTAAATTATGGTTATAGTTATCAACCCCAGCAGCTTTTAGCTCTTTTAGTTGCTCAACAGTTGCAATACCATTACAAGCAATTAATCTTAATCCTAAATTTGCAGCTTTAACAGCTTTTGCAGCCTCTGCAATAAATTTTGTTTTTTTATCTGTAAGACCAGCTCCAGCAGTAACCAAACAAAATCCAACAGCTCCATTTGCTCTTGCAACTGTTGCCTCTTTTACAATTTGTTCAATACTTTTTAGTTTATATCTTTGAATATCGGCTTTATATTTTACGCTTTGTGTACAAAATTTGCAATCTTCGTTGCAAGTACCGCTTTCAACATTACAAATAGCACATAAAAAAATCTCTTCATTATTGTTCATATCTAAACTCTTCTTTCATAAAATTATCTTCATCTATTTTTTTAAAATATCTTGTGATTATATACTCATTTGCATTAATCTCTAGTTTTGCACACTCTATAAACTCTTTTTCCCTAGCACAAATTTCACCAGGATTTAAAAATAGTTTTTTATTGATATATTCGTAACTAAACTCATGCGTGTGACCAAAAATTATGATATCTGTATCGGGAGTTAAGTGCATTGGAAGGTGCATAAGTTTAAAACTTTTATCTTCTATTTTAAAATAATATGGCTCTTTTTTTATATTGTAGTTGTTGCTAAATTCATAAAGATTTTTATCATTATTTCCAAAAACACAAATATATTTTAATCCACAATTTTTCAAAACTTCTAAAGAATCAACTGTGCAAATATCTCCTGCATGAATTAGATACTCGCAATCCTCTTTTTTTAAAAATTCAATAGCACTCTTTAAATAATCTACTTTAAAGTGGCTATCTGAGACAATGGCTATTTTCATCTACTCTTTTTTAGCCTTAGTAGTTTTTTTTGTAGTTGTACTTTTTGAAGCTGTTTTTCTAGCAGGTTTTTTAACCCCCTTACTATCTTTTTCAATTATTTCCAAACACTCTTCTAAAGTAAGATTTGAAGCCTCTTTTGTTTTTGGTATTTTGAAATTCTTTCTACCTTGTTTTATATATGGTCCATATTGTCCATCTAAAACTTGAATTTTCTCTTTTTCAAACTCTTTTATTAAGGCTTTACTTTTAGCCTCATCAATCTCTTTTATAATCTCTTTTGCCCTTTGCTCATCTACCGTATAAGGGTCATCAGTTTTTAGTGAATAATATTTTGTTTTAACTTGTAAATATGGACCAAATCTTCCAATATTTGCTTTAATCTCATTTCCACTATCATCAACTCCAACAACTCTTGGAAGATTGAATAAAAATAGTGCTTCTTCAAGTGTAATAGTATCCATATTTAGTTTTTCAGGAATTGCCACAAATTTTGGTTTCTCTTCATCATCTTTTGTACCAATTTGAACAAAAGGTCCAAATCTTCCAACTCTTGCACTTACAGGTTTTCCAGATTTTGGGTCAATTCCAAGCTCTCTTACTTGTGAATAATCAGATTTACTAATATTCTCCTCTTTATCTTTTATAGTCTCTTTAAAATCACCATAAAAGCTTCTCATTACATCAACCCAAGCTTTTTTACCTTCGGCTATATCATCAAACTGCTCTTCAATACGCGCTGTAAATCCAAGGTCAATAATGTTTGAGAAGTGATCAGTTAAAAAACTATTTACAATCTCTCCTGTTGGTGTTGGAGCTAATTTTTTATCTTCGGTTTTTACTACATACTCACGCGCTTGAATAGTTGAAATTGTTGGAGCGTAAGTTGAAGGACGTCCTATTCCTTCACTCTCAAGTTTTTTAACCAAAGAAGCTTCAGTGTATCTTGAAGGTGGTTTTGTAAAGTTTTGTTCACTACTTAAATTTTCTATCTCTAAAACTGTTCCGATCTTGATATTTGGTAATATTTTTTCAGCACTATCAAGTGCAGCTTCAGGATTATCACTACCTTCTGTATAAGCTTTCATAAATCCAGCAAAAATAATTCTTTGACCTTTTGTTTGAAATTCAAACTCTTTATTTTTTCCTGCTTCTATTTTATATGTTGTATTTGCAATTTTTGCAGTAGCCATTTGAGTAGCTATTGTTCTTTTCCAAATTAAACTATAAAGTCTATATTGAGAAGGATCTAAATATGCTTTTACATCAGATGGTTTTAGACTCATATCAACAGGTCTTATAGCTTCGTGAGCCTCTTGAGCACCTTTTGCTGTTGATTTAAAAGCTCTTGGTTTTGCTAGTGAGTAATCTTTTCCATACTCATCTTCAATAACTTTTTTAGCAGCAGTTGTTGCAACAGTTGATAAGTTTAATGAGTCAGTTCTCATATAAGTTATTAAACCACCTGTATGATTTGGAATATTTGCAACATTTCCTTCATATAGCTGTTGAGCTATCATCATAGTTTGAACAACACTAAGACCTATTTTTCTACTTGCTTCTTGTTGTAGTGTTGAAGTTGTAAATGGCGGAGCTGGATTTCTAGTGCTCTCTTTCTCTTCAATATCTACAAGTTTGTATGAACCACTATTCAAAGAGTTTTCAATATCTCTTGTCTCTTTTTCATTTTTTACTTTGATATTTTTGCCATCTTTTTTTGCTAATTCGCTTGAAAGTTCAGGGTTTATAAAATCTGCTTTTATTTTCCAATACTCTTCAGGAACAAAAGCTCTAATTTCATTCTCTCTATCTACAATTATTTTAACAGCTACACTTTGAACTCTTCCAGCACTTAAACCATATCTCACCTTTTTCCACAATAGTGGTGAAAGCTCATATCCAACAGCACGATCTAGTATTCTTCTTGCTTGTTGAGCATCTACAAGATTTTGATCCACATCTCTTGGATTTTGTAAGGCTTTAAGTATTGCATCTTTTGTAATTTCGTGAAAAACTATTCTTTTTATTGGATTTTTTTCAATTTTAAGTGCAGGAATCAAATGCCAAGCAATAGCCTCTCCCTCTCTATCCTCATCGGCCGCTAGGTAGATTGTTGTATCTTTTGAGATCTGTTTTTTTAAATCAGCTATGACCTTTTTTTTATCAGCACTTACTTGATAGTTTGGTTTAAAGTTATCATCTGGATCAAATCCTAAAGTAGATTTTGGCAGATCTCTTACATGCCCCATAGATGCCATAACTACATAATCTGGACCTAAAAATTTTGATATTGTTTTTGCTTTTGCTGGTGATTCCACTATTACTAAATTTTTCACTTAAATTGCCTTCATATTTTCTAAAAGTGTGCATTCTAACATAAAAAATGTAAGGTTTTCTTAATAGTATGAATTTTAATCTAGCTTATTCAAAAATTATAATCTCAGTTTCCAATTCTATATCAAACTGCTCTTTTACTTTTTGTTTTGCTAGATTTATCAAAGTTATCGCTTCATCAAATGTACCATTTCCGTGATTTACCAAAAAATTTGCATGAGTATTTGAAAACTCCATATCTCCTATCTTTTTACCTTTTAATCCAACAGCTTCTATAAGTCGTCCTGCAAAATCACCTTTTGGATTTTTAAAACAGCTTCCAGCACTAGCAATTTGTGGTTGATTATCTCTCATTTTCACAAACTCATTTTGCATCTCTTTACTAAAACCTTTTTGGATATTAAAAACTGCTTCATAAATAATAGAGTCGATATTTGTATGCCTATATGAAAAATCTATATCCTCTTTTTTTATATATCCATCTTTTGTTTTTATTGAGTGAAGATAGTTGAAAATTTCCCACTCTTTTAATCCAGCATTCATCTTTACAAGTCCACCAATATTTCCTGGTAACTTTGCCAAAAACTCCAAAGAGGCAATATTATTTTTTCTTGTATATGTAAGAAGTTTTCCACTACTAGTAGCACAACCCACATATAAAAGGTTATTTTCCTCTTTGATATAATCAAACGCTTCACCCAAAATTGCAAACTTTTTTTCACATTTTGGTGAAATAAGTAAATTATTTCCACGACCAATTATTTGAAAATCACTATAATCGCCTATTTCATTTATTACTAAAACCTCTTTTCTACAACCAATATGTATAGAAGAGTATCTTTTAAAATCAATTTCTTTAAAGTAGTTTTGCATTAGCTATTTCTTAAATCTTTGTACTCGCTTGGAATTGTAAAATCTTGTGAACGAAGAAGATTTTGATAGTGACCACTTTTGTAACCCAATTCAAATAGTTTATCTATAGCTTTATATTGAATTTCGCTTAATTTTACAGAGTTATCATTTGCATATAGGTCTAAATATTTATCAAGTGTAGGTGCATCAACTCTTATTAAACCTTTTTCAAGCAACATTACAGCTAAAGTTTTTCTATTTTTATTTGCTACATCAACTGCTTTTATAAGTGCATTTTCATATTTTATAGCATCATTAAGTGGAATTGAACGACGAAGACACATTCCACCAAGAGGAAGTGGTAACTCTTCACCATCACATAGCTCTACCCAAATATCCCAAATCTCACGCTCAACTTCAAGAACACTGCTATAAGTTAAAATTGATTCATGAATTAAAACTCCAGCATCAACATCACCATTTATTACAGCATTTTCAATATCTAAAAAGTTCATATAAGTAACTCTTGCATCTGGATAAGCTATTTTAAATAAAAGTGCATTTGTAGTAAACTCTCCACTAAGAGCTACTTTAAAGTTTCTCTTTAGTTTAGCTCCTTTTTTCTTAATCAATTTTGGACCGTACCCTTCACCAAATGAAACAGCAGTTTTAAGTAAGGCAAAATCATCTTTAACAAAAGGATACAGAGCAAAAGATATTGCACAAATATCGTAAACTCCTTTTAGTGTGGCTTGATTTAAAGTCTCTATATCAAGTGCAATATTTTCAAATTTTGTATTCTCTATACTAATCCAACCAAATTTAATAGCATAATACATAAAAATATCATCAGCATCAGGTGAGTGACCTACACTAATAGTTTTAATTTGTTGCATTATTTTGCTCCTTTGTAAGTACTATTTTTCTAAATTTATAAGTTGAGATATCTTCATTTATTAAAGCTATTGTTCCTAAAAGATTTTTATCTAAAACTACTTGTTTTTTAAATTCTTTGTTATCGCAACTAAAAGTTACAAAATCATTGTTTGCTAATTTTGCAACATTTAAAAAAGTTTGACTTGCAATAATTTTTGAATCATCTTCTAAACTATTTTTTCCTAAAAAATAAATAACAGTTCCATTAAAACTCTCAAGATTTTTAGGTTCAACTAACTTCTCTTCTGAACTATTTTTTACCATATTTTCTAACTCTTTTGAAGTAAAAATAGGATTCAAATCTGTATATTTTTCTATATTTTTTATTAATTGAACAATATTTTCAATACTTTTGTGATTTAGTAAATCATCTCCTAAAATCAAAGCTTTTTTTAAAGACTCTTCATAAATTTCAAAAGCCTCTTCAAACTCATCTTCTCCAGCACTACTTTCAGCAGATAAATAGCCAATATCAAGCTCTTCTAAATAGTTTGAAATAATCTTTTTATCTTTTGAAAAAAAGTATAAAATTAGGGCTAAAATAGCCTCTTCACTTCCAACTTCATATTTTATAAATGAGTTATAAAAATCTTTCAACTCATATTTATCTATTGGGTGCATATAGATTATTTTAGCTTGATTTTTTGAAGAGTTTTTTAAATCTTCTAATATCTTTTTATCTTCAAAAAATGTTCCAAGAGTTAAAATAAAATCGTAACTATTTAAATTCATATCTATCCTTATTAAAAAAATCCTACTTTTATATCGCTGTCAAACTGACCCTTTTTCTCTTTTGTAATCTGCTCTTCAAAATCTTTTAGAGTAAATATTGCATTTTCGCTAATTGCTAGTTTGTAAGCTGTATTTTTAATTACAAGCTCAATTTGTCCACCTGTTAACTCATGTTGTGCAATTTTTTCAAAATCAAAATCTTTTTCCAAAGGTAAAGTCTGTGGAATTAGTTTTTTCCAAAGCTCAACTCTTTGCTCTTTATTTGGTTTTACAAACTCAATTTTATAGTTAAATCTTCTTGAAAATGCCTTATCAAGATTTTCAAGCAAGTTTGTAGTTGCTATTAAAATTCCATCAAATTTTTCAATCTGTTCTAAAAATATATTTTGCATTTGATTATGCATCTTATCAGCACTACTTCCTGCACCACTACTTCTTGAACTTAAAAATTGATCAGCTTCATTTAAAAGTAAAACAGGTTCACTTTTCGTCTGCTCTTTTATCTCTTTATATTTATCAAAAATATTTCTAACATTTTTTTCACTCTCACCAATGTACATTGATAAGATTTTAGAGCAATCAAAGCTTAAAACCTCTTTTTTTAAAGATTTTGCCAAAGCTAAAGCTGTTATTGTTTTTCCAGTTCCAGCGTGTCCATAGAATATTATTTTTGCCTCTATTCCTCTTTTTTTATCTTTTATTCCCCAAGTTTTAAGTCTATTTATAACACTTTTATCAACTTGTTTTAAAAGATTATTTAAAGTCTCTTTTGTTTTTGGATTTAAAACAACATCATCTAAGTTTTTAGTTGTAGTGCTTAATTCAAAAATCTCTTGCTCTTTTATTATTGTTTCAAGTTTAATTTTTGAAACAGGTGAACCTTTTTTGTTTGGATGAGAGATTTTGTATAAAATCTCATCAGGAATATAGAAATTTCTATTTATTCCTCCAAAAGGAGTTAAAACTTCATCATAATCAATTAAATTCTTTGATACCAAAGTTGAACTCTCTTCAAGCAAACTTCTATATTTTATCTTTTCATAATCATCATTTGATACAAGTTCAAGAAGATAGTTCATCTCTCTTAATGTTCCATCTCCACCGCTATACTCCTCTTTTAATAGTGCCAAAAATAGAATTTTTTCTTGTTCATCAAGATTATGCTCTTTAAAAAACTCCTCAAGAACTATCTTATTTGTAGTTGCATTTATTCTCTCTTTTATTCTATTTTCTACTAGTAGAAGTTTGTTTTTAAGTCTACTTGAACTAGGTGAGTTTATATCAAAATTTCTTTTTACACTATTTAGTTGTTGAGTTATATCTATTTTTAAAAACTGGTCTTGAAGATACTCTAAATGGTCACTATAATCTTTTATTTCAGGTAAAACAAACTCACTACTTCCACTTTCAAGCATCTTTAAATAAGAGCTAGACAAGCAAACACTTGTGTTTATAAGCTCAAACTTTGAAGCTTCGTTTAGTTTTACTTGGTCAAAAGCTATTTGAACAATCCAACCAAACTCTAAAAGAGATTTTATAATGTTTAATTTCTCTAAGTGCTCATATTTTTCAATACTATAAAATTGACCTAAAATATCAATTACACTTAAAACATCTCTTCCGTTCATATACTCTTTTGAGAGATATTGAAGGATTTTTGCCTCTTCAACACTACATTTTAATTGATTAAAAAAGTTTGTTTTCTCTATATCTTTTGTTTTTAAAAAATCTATTACCTCTTGCATAAAGCTCCGTAAATTTAAATAATATTAAGTTTATATGGTATCTTAAAACTTCTTAACTACAAATGAATAAAAAAATGCTAAAATCTTAAGATATTTTTTTTTGGAGTTTTATTATGCAGAGTTTTTTAAAAATTTCCTCTATTTTTATTATATCTTTGCTTTTTTTTGCCTGTTCTTTACACTACAAAAGCGATAAAGATTTACAAAATGAGCTAGATATTGCAAATAGTTGTAAAAATAAGAGCTTAAAGCTTGAGATGAGTTGCTATGATTTAATAGCATATAAAAGTAGTTTCGCAAATATAAGGTTAGGAATTTATGAACTTAAAACTGGTGAGTCAAAATCTGCTAAAAATAGATTTGAACTTGCAAAACAAAGTGGAAATTTCTATGCAAATGCCTTACTTTCAAATTTGTATGAAAATGGTGTAGCTGTTCAAGAAGATAGCCAAATGGCTATAAAGCTTCTACAAGATGTTGAGTATTTAGATCCAATTGCAGCTTATAAAATATCTTTTTACTATTTTTCAAATGATAATATAAAAAAAGGAATAAAGCTTTTAGAGTTTGCAGCTAATAGTGGAGTTAAAGAGGCTCAAAAAGAGTTGGTTTTGATATATACAAATAATCAATATATAAATGAAGATAGCGAAAAATCTATGTATTATGATACATTGTATCAGGATAAAAAAGAAGATTTTTCTATAAAAATCTACGGGAAATAGAAGATGATACGAAGTAATATCTTCTCAGGTCTTACTGTTGGAATTATTGCATTGCCTTTATCAATGGCACTTGCTATTGCAACGGGAGTTCCACCTGAACTTGGACTTTATACAGCTATTGTTGCTGGTGTTTTAGCAACTGTTTTTGGAAGTAGTAAGGTAAATATTTCAGGACCAACTGCAGCTTTTATTGTAATTTTAATTCCAATAGTTCAAGAGTTTGGAATTTCAGGGCTTCTTCTTTGTGGACTTATGTCAGGAGCTATTTTAATCTTAATTGGACTTTTTAAGCTTGGAAATTTAATAGAGCTAGTTCCATATCCTGTAACAGTTGGGTTTACTTCAGGAATTGCAGTTGTAATTGCAACTTTTCAAATAAAAGATTTTTTTGGTTTAACAATTGATAATTTTACAGGAAGTTATATTGACAAGCTTCTTTTACTTTTTAACTCATTTTCTACATTTAATATTTATGAATTTTTAACAGCATTTACAACACTTTTAATATTGATTTATTGGAGAAAAACAAAAAGTAAAATACCAGCAGCTTTGATTGCTTTGGGATTTATTACTTTGGTTGTTGCTTATGTTAATTATAAGTTTGGATTAAATATTTCAACAATTCACTCAACTTTTTCATATAGTGTTGGAAATTTGCAAGGAAGTGGAATACCTCCTGTTCCTTTACAATTTACTCTTCCTTGGGGATTTCTAGCTCCACATGAGATAAATTTAGATCTTATAAAAGCTCTATTACCTCATGCAATTGCAATTGCAATATTAGGGGCTTTGGAGTCACTTTTATGTGCAGTTATTAGTGATGGTATGACTGGAAATAAAACAGATCCAAATAAAGAGTTAATTGGTCAAGGAATTACAAATATGGTTGTGCCATTTTTTGGAGGAATTCCAGCAACTGCAGCAATAGCAAGAACAGTTGCAAATATAAATTCAGGTGGAACAACAAAACTATCTTCAATAGTTCACTCTCTTTTTATCTTAGTTTCAATTTTATTTATAGCTCCATATATCTCATATCTTCCAATGGCTGGATTATCAGCACTTTTACTTATGGTTGCTTGGAATATGAGTGAAGTTAAACACTTTATAAATATCCTAAAAACTGCTCCAAAAGATGATATTTATGTTCTTTTAGCTTGTTTTAGTTTAACAGTTTTAATAGATATGCAAGTTGCTGTTGCAGTTGGAATTGGTCTTGCTTCTGTGTTATTTATAAAAAGAACGATTGATTTATACTCAATTGAGCTTGTAAGTGAAGATTTAAGTTTACATCCCAATTTGCCAAAAGATGTTTTAATATATGATATAAATGGTCCTATGTTTTTTGGTGCTGCTCAAAAAGCTATGAAAATTCTTTTAAACTCAAGTGATAAAAGAGATATTGTAATTTTAAATATGAAAAATGTATCTTTAATAGATATGACGGCAATGGTTGCACTTAAATCTATAATCGATAGTTTTGAAACAAAAAATAAGAAGCTAATACTCTCAGGTTTAAATAGTAGAGTTCAAAGAAAGATAGAGAGACATATGGATTATGTTACAACTTTTTCAAATATAAATGATGCAATAGAGTATGCAAAACAGTTAAATAAAGTTTTAGAAGAGTAGGAAGTTTACTTCTACTTCTTCATAAAGCTATATAAAGTTTCAATCTCTTTTGCCCAAATAGACTCATCAATAGTCTCTAAAATAAGTGGAATATCATCCATTCTTGAATCGTTCATCAAAAATTTAAATGAATCCCAACCAATTTGTCCAGCTCCTAAACTATCGTGTCTATCAACACGACTTCCAAGCTCTGGTTTTGAATCATTTATATGCATTCCACTTAAATACTCAAATCCTATAATTTTAGAGAATTCATCCCAAGTTTTATCATAAGCTTCACGCGTTCTTATATCATAACCAGCTGTAAACATATGACAAGTATCAATACATACTCCAACTCTACTTTTATCTTCAATTTTATCAATTATATAAGCTAGATGTTCAAATTTATATCCAAGATTACTTCCTTGCCCAGCTGTGTTTTCAAGTACAAGTTTTACACCTCTAGTTTTATCAAGAGCATAGTTCATAGATTCTGCAATATTATTTAAACACTCCTCTTCACTAATCTCTCTTAAATGACTTCCTGGATGAAAATTTAATCTATCTAAAGCTAAAATTTCACATCTTTGAACTTCATCAATAAAACTATTTAAAGATTTCTCTCTAGCCTCACTATTTGGATGTCCAAGATTTATCAAATAAGAGTCGTGAGGTAAAATATGTTTTGGTTCTATTTTTGATTTTTCTAACTCTTTAAACCATAAATCAATTGTTTTATTATCAAGAGCTTTTGCGCTCCATTGTCTTTGATTTTTTGTAAATAGTGCAAAAGCTTTTGCACCAATTTCAACAGCATTTTTAGGAGCATTAAAAACTCCTCCACTAGCACTTACATGCGCACCTATAAATTTCATAATAACTACCTAATAGATTTTATTTTCATTATATCCAAGATATAGTTAAGTAAAATTTATAATTGAATTTTAGATAAAATCTATTTTCAATAATAAAAAGGATTTTTTTGCATAAAAATAGATTTTCAAAAATAGGATATGTTTTAGCGATTGCAGGGAGTGCAATTGGACTTGGTAATATTTGGAAATTTCCATATATAACTGGAGAAAATGGTGGAGGAGCTTTTGTTTTAGTATTTTTGCTTGCAGTTTTTACAATTGGAATTTCAATCTTTATAGCTGAGGTTATTTTAGGAAAAATAGTAAAAAAGGATGCTGTTACAACTTTTGAAGCTTTAGCTCCAAAAAAGCATAAATATTTTAAATATATTGGATTTACTTTTATAACAGGAGTTTTAATAATATCTTTTTATCCAATAGTAATAGCTTGGATTTTGCACTATACGGTATTAAGTTTTACATCACTTCCTACAACTGTAAATTTAGCAGAAGAGTATTTTTTAAACTACTCTCAAAATAGTTTAGGCTCTCAAATTTTTTATTTTAGTTTTATTTTTGGTCTAATTATATTTATTATCTCAAAAGGTGTAAAAAAAGGGATAGAGAGATTAAATAATATACTTGTTCCTGCACTATTTATTATATTTATTGTAATGTTTTTTTACTCTACAACTTTAAGTGGATTTTCAAAAGCAATGGAGTTTATGTTTAAAGCAGATTTTGAAAATTTTGATACAAATTCAATACTAATAGCAGTTGGTCATGCTTTCTTTTGTCTATCTGTTGGAGTTGTTACTATTTTGACATACTCTGCATCAATTAGTGAAGATACACATATTTTAAAAGCGACTATGTTTGTTGTAATTATGGATGTATTAACTGCTTTTGTCTCTGGATTGATTATTTTTACAATAATTTTTAGTGCCGATGCAAATGTTGATAAAGGTGTAGGATTGGTATTTATAACTCTTCCTGCAATCTTTTATGAGATGGGATTTGCTGGAACTATTTTTGCAATATTTTTCTTTCTTGCATTGGCTTTTGCTGCTATTACTTCAGCTGTTTCTATGATAGAACCAGCAATTATGTATCTAATTGAAAGAAGAGGGTTTAAAAGAGTAAAAGCAACTTTAACAGTATCATCTTTTGCTTATATTATAGGATTTATAGCAATTTTATCCTTTTCAAATGAGTTTAAAGAGTATCTTATTTTTTATGAAAAATCACTCTTTGAGTGGTTGGATTTTTTTACTTCAGCAATATTAATGCCACTTGGTGGAATTGCAATTTCAATTTTTGTAGCTTTTGTAGTGGATAAAGAGATAATTAAAAAAGCATTAGTCCCATATTTAGGAGAGTTCTTATTTGCACTTTGGCTTATAGTTTTAAAATACATAACACCATTTGCTATATTTGTTTTGATGTTAAAAGAAGTAGGAGTTGTAAGTTTTTAAGAAGTTTGAGACAATTTAAAATTGTCTCAAAAAGTATTAATCTTCTAAAGAAGAGCTATCCTCTTCACTATCATCGCTTCCTGTAATAATTGCATCATTTATTCCCATAGAGTTTAAAATTTTATCTTCAATCTCTTTTGCAATAGCTGGATTATCTCTTAAGAAGACTTTAGAGTTCTCTCTTCCTTGACCAATTTTTGTATCACCATAGCTAAACCAAGCTCCAGCTTTATCAATAATATCAAGTTTAACACCATAATCAACAAGCTCACCAGTTTTTGAGATACCTTCTCCAAACATAATATCAAACTCAGCTTGTTTAAATGGAGCCGCAACTTTATTTTTTACAACTTTTACTTTTACTCTATTTCCAATTGAGTTCTCACCCTGTTTTAAAGTTGCAATTCTTCTAATATCAAGTCTTACAGATGAGTAGAATTTTAAAGCATTTCCACCTGTTGTTGTCTCTGGGCTTCCATATCCTGTCATTCCAATTTTCATTCTTATTTGGTTAATAAAAATAACTGTACAGTTCATTTTGCTTAAAAGTCCAGTTATTTTTCTTAAAGCTTTACTCATAAGTCTAGCTTGAACTCCAACTTGCTGATCATCCATATCACCATCAATTTCTACTTTTGGTGTTAAGGCAGCAACTGAGTCCACAACAACTAAATCAACAGCACCACTTCTAATAACAGTTTCAAGTATCTCTAAAGCTTGCTCTCCAAAATCAGGTTGAGAAACAAGTAAATTGTCTGTATCAACTCCAATATCTCTTGCATATTTTACATCTAAAGCATGCTCAGCATCTATAAATGCACAAACTCCACCCGCTTTTTGAGCTTCTGCAATTGCGTGAAGTGTTAAAGTTGTTTTTCCAGAACTTTCAGGTCCATAGATTTCAATGACTCTTCCTTTTGGTAAACCTCCAACACCAAGAGCTAAATCAAGACCAAGTGAGCCTGTACTAATAGCTTCAGTTGGAATTACCTCTTTATCTCCTAATCTAATAAGCGTACCTTTTCCAAAAGCTTTGTCTATTTGTTTAATAGCAAGTTCAAGTGATTTTTTTTGATTTTCATCCATGATTTTTACCTCGTTTTTTGATTTTTCTTTTTATGCCGAAATCTTAGCACAATTTTTTAAAAGTTCTTAAAAATATTACAATTTGCAATATTTTTACTCTTTATTTAAATTTTGAATAGTCTCAATTACCTTTATATGGGCTTTTACTCTTTGTTGCATAGTATGAGATTTTATATGTTTTGCTAATATTTTTGTATATTTTTTATAATTTCTTGAATCTTTTTGTAAAGTTGCAAGTTTTTTTTGAATTTTTAAAATATTTTCAGGTATTACTTCTCTCATCTTCTCTTTTTCCGTAAAATTTGAGTTTATTATTACATAATTAAATAAAATATTAAATAAATTAAAAATTTGATAGAATCTACTTCAAATATTAAAATAAGGCTTTTTATGTTTAATGGTAAAAATATACTTATAACTGGTGGAACTGGAAGCTTTGGTAAAAAATATACAGAAATTTTATTATCAAAATATAGACCAAATAAAATAATTATTTTTAGTAGAGATGAGTTAAAACAGTATGAGATGGCTCAAGAGTATAGTGCTAAATGTATGAGATATTTTATAGGGGATGTAAGAGATAATCAAAGATTAAAACAAGCTACTAAGGATGTTGATTTTATAATTCATGCAGCTGCACTAAAACATGTTCCAATAGCTGAATATAATCCTATGGAGTGTATTAAAACAAATATTGATGGTGCTCAAAATGTAATTGAAGCAGCCTTAGAAAACGGTGTAAAAAGAGTAATAGCCCTTTCAACTGATAAAGCTGCAAATCCTGTAAATCTATATGGTGCTACAAAGTTAGCAAGTGATAAGCTTTTTGTTGCTGCTAATAATCTTGTGGGAAATCAAGATATTAAATTTTCAGTTGTAAGATATGGCAATGTGGTAGGAAGTAGGGGTTCGGTTGTTCCTTTTTTCAAAAAATTAATCTGCGAAGGTGTAAAAGAGCTTCCAATAACAGATGAGAGAATGACAAGATTTTTTATAACACTTGAAGATGGTGTAAATTTTGTCTTAAAAAATTTCGAAAGAATGCAAGGAGGAGAGATATTTGTACCAAAAATTCCATCTATGAAAATAGTTGATATGGCAAAAGCAATGGCTTCTAATTTAAGTCATAAAATTATTGGAATAAGAGCAGGTGAGAAACTTCATGAGATTATGTGTCCAGCAGATGATAGTCATCTAACTTTGGAGTTTAATGATCACTATGTAATAAAACCAACTATTAAATTTACAAGTGGGGCAGATTTTTCAAAAAATCTTTTAGGTGAAGTAGGAGTTCCTGTAGAGCAAGGATTTGAGTATAACTCTGGAAACAACACAAAATGGCTAAGTAGTGAAGAGTTTTTGAAAATGGTAGATAAATCATGATGAATTTTATACCTTATGGTAAACAAAGCATTGATGAAGATGATATAAATAGTGTTGTTGAAGTTTTAAAATCAGATTTTTTGACAACTGGTCCAAAAATAAAAGAGTTTGAAGATGAGCTTTGTAAATATACAAATGCAAAATATTGTGTAGCTGTAGCAAATGGAACAGCTGCACTTCATTTAGCTTCTTTAGTTTTATTAAACAAAGGCGATAAAGTAATAACCACTCCAAACTCTTTTGTAGCAACATCAAATAGTATTTTATATGTTGAAGCAATTCCTATTTTTGTAGATATACAAGAAGATGGAAATATAGATTTAGATTTGTGTGAAGAAGAGCTTAAAAAAGATAGCTCAATAAAAGCTATATATGTAGTAAATTTTAGTGGAAATATAGTAAATCAAAAAAAATTAAAATATCTAAAAGAGAGTTACAATATAAAAATATTAGAAGATTGTGCTCACTCTTTAGGGGCAAGTTTTGGAAATATAAAAGCAGGAAGCTGTGAAAATAGTGATTGTAGTATCTTATCTTTTCATCCAGTAAAACATATAACAACAGGAGAGGGTGGAGCTGTTACCACAAACTCTAAAGAGATTTATGAAAAATTATTAGAGCTAAGAGCTCATGGAATAAAAAGATTTCCTGATACTGCTCCTTGGTACTACGAGATGCACTCTTTAGGATTTAATTATAGAATCACAGATATGCAGGCTGCTTTGGGAATTAGTCAATTAAAAAAACTAGATAGTTTTATAAAAAGAAGAAAAGAGATAGCTTTAAAGTATGATAAAGCTTTTTTAAATAGTTTTGTAAAACCACTTTATAGTTTTACTAATAACTCATCTTATCATCTTTTTATTGTAAAAGTTGATTTTTCAAAATTAAATATCTCTAAAATAGAACTTTTTAACAAAATGAGAGAGAAAAACATAGGGCTTCAACTTCACTATATTCCTATAAATAAACAGCCATATTATAAATCTCTTGGATATGGAAACGAAGATACACCTATTATGAATAGATACTATAACGAATGCTTTTCGCTTCCTATGTATCCATTATTAAATGATGATGAACAACATTATGTGATAAAAAGTCTTCTAGAGGTTTTAAAATAGATGCATAAACTTCTAGAATCTCAAACTGTTGAGTTTAAACAAATATGGAAAGATGAATACCTAAAAACTATCTGTGCATTTGCAAACAGTGAAGGTGGATTTTTGTATATTGGTTTAGATGACAACTCAAAAGTTCTAGGAGTTGAAAATATTGAAGAGTTGATTGAACTTCTTCCAAATAAGATAAATAATCGTTTGGGATTAGTCGTAGATATTTCTATAAAAAATTCAAATACTCAAAACTATTTAGAGATAAAAGTGAATAAAACCTATGCACCAATTTCATATAATGGTAAATTTTATATAAGAAGTGGAAGTAACACAATAGAGTTAAATGGTGGAAATCTTACAAACTTTTTACTAAAAAAATATGGTAAAACTTGGGATGATGTTATTGAGGAAAGATTTACTTTAGATGAGATTGATTTAAAAACTATTGAAAAGTTTAAAAAACTAGCAAAAGATAGAGTTCCTGATATTGTAAATGAAGATAATATTGAAGAGCTTTTAAGAAAGTTAAATTTATATGAAGGAAATTATCTAAAAAGAGCTGCCATTTTACTTTTTGGTAAAAATCCACAGAAATATTATATTCAATCGCACTCAAAAATAGGAAGATTTTTAAGTGAAACAGATATTCAAAGCAGCGATATTATAGAGGGAAATTTGATAAATCAAGTGGATATGATACTTGATATTTTAAGACTTAAATATCTAAAAGCATATATCTCTTATGAAGGTGCTCATAGAAGAGAAAAACTAGAGTATCCTTATGAAGCTTTACGAGAAGCTGTTATCAATGCTTTGATTCACAGAGACTATACCAATACTTCAAATCTGCAAATAAGAGTTTATGATGATAAACTTGTGCTTTATAATGGAGCAACTTTAAATCCAGAAGTTCCAATAGAAAAATTTAATCAACCCCATCAATCAAAACCATTTAATCCAACTATGGCATCTGTTTTTTATAAGTGTGGATTTATTGAAAATTGGGGAAAGGGAACTATAAATATTATAAATGAATGTTTAGAATATGGTCTGCCAGCACCTACTTTTGAGTATGAGTGGGAAGCTGTAAGAACTACGTTTTATAAAAGAGTTGAAAATGAAATAGTAGATGGCGGTATAAATGGCGGTATAAATGGCGGTATAAATGGCGGTATAAATATGTTATTTGAAATTATTTCTAAAAACAGTGGTCTAAGTGCAGTTGAAATAAGTAATAAATCAAATATTCCTCTAAGAACAGTTCAAAGGCAAGTTAAAGAGTTAAAAGATAAAAATCTTATTGAGTATAAAGGAAGTAAAAAAACAGGAGGATACTATGCAAAATAGTTGTGTGGCGATTATTCCAGCAAGAGGTGGAAGCAAAAGAATTCCCAAAAAAAATATAAAATTATTTCATGGTAAACCACTTATTGCTTATAGTATTGAGGTTGCTATAAAATCAAAACTTTTTTCTAAAGTTATTGTTTCAACAGATGATGAAGAGATAGCAAAAATTGCTAGAAGTTATGGGGCAGATGTTCCATTTATAAGACCAAAAGAGTTAAGTGATGATTTTACAGGAACAGGTGCTGTTGTAAATCATGCTATAGAATTTTTAAAAGCTCAAGGTGAAAAAATAGATTTCATATGTACAATCTATGCAACCGCTCCATTTTTGCAAGAGAAATATTTAATTGAAGCTTACGAAAAATTAAAAAATTCAAATGCAAGAAATGCTTTTTCTTGTACCTCTATGCCATTTCCTATTCAAAGAACTTTTAAAATAACAAAAGATGAAAGATGTGAAATGTTTTGGCCAGAAAATTTTTCTAAACGAAGTCAAGATTTAGAAGAAGCCTACCAAGATGCTGGACAATTTTATTGGACAAATTTAAGTGTAAAATCAGAGGATATTATATTTGGTAAAGATAGTATTCCAATAATACTTCCTAGATATTTAGTTCAAGATATTGATACACTTGAAGATTGGACTAGAGCTGAATTTATGTATGAAGTTGTACAAAGAGAGTTAAAATGAATATTTTAATAAGAGTTGATTCATCTTCATATATTGGAACTGGACATATTATGAGAGATTTAGTTTTGGCTAAACAATATAAAAATGAAAATATCATTTTTGCTACACAAGATTTAGTTGGAAATATAAATCATAAAATTATTGAAGCAGGTTATAAAATAGAACTTCTAAAATCAAATGATTTTAAAGAGTTAAATGATTTAATAAAAAAACTAAATATTGATATGGTAATAATTGATAATTATAATATAGATTATAATTTTGAAAAAAAATTAAAAGAAGATAACTCAAGTTTAAAATTTTTTGTTTTAGATGATACTTATGAAAAACATTTTTGTGATATTTTATTAAATCACAATATATATGCAGATGAAAAAAAGTATAAAAATAAGGTGCCAAAGTATTGCAAACTGCGATGTGGAAGTAGATATACACTCTTAAGAGATGAGTTTCTGGAAGCTAAAAAAGCCAAAAAGAGAGTAAAGAAAAAAAATCAAACAATATTTTTGGGCTTAGGTGGAGTTGATCATAAAAATTTAAATATAAAAATTTTAAAAGTAGTAGAAAAATTTAAAAAATCTTTGAAAGTAAATTTAGTAACCACAAATGCAAATAAAAATTTAGAAGAGCTAAAAGAGTATTGTAAAGATAAAAAGTGGATAAATCTACAAATAAATTCAAATAAAGTTGCAAAACTTATGAGCAAGAGTGATTTTTCAATTGTAACTCCAAGTGTTACAGCTAATGAGATTTTTTATTTAGATTTGCCTATGATTACTATAAAAACTGCAAAAAATCAAAAAGAGATGTATAAATATTTAAAGAAAAAAGGGTATTTTACAATGAAAAAGTTTGATAAAAGATTGCTAGAAAAAAGTATAATTAAACTTTTAGGAGATTAAAATGGAAATTATAAAATTCGAAGAGTTAGAAAATAAGCTGATAAAATATAATGAAGAGTTTGTTTTAGTTGATAGAGATGTTGCACAGCTCTATGGGGTAGAGACAAGAGATATAAATAAAGCAGTTTCAAATAATCCTGAAAAGTTTCCAGAAGGTTATATTATAGAGCTAAATGAAGATGAAAAAAAAGAACTGGTGGAAAATTTCCACCGGTTCAATAAACTAAAGCACTCTACAGTAAATCCAAAAGTTTTCACTGAAAAAGGCTTGTATATGTTGGCAACTATTATAAAAAGTAAAGTTGCTACTCAAACAACTATTAAAATCATAGAAACTTTTGCCAAAGTAAAAGAACTCTCAAGAAATATAAATGATATTATGAAAACAGATGATGAAAATATACAAAAAAATTTAGCTTCTAAATCAAATAAGATTTTAGAAGATATAATTGAAATAGAAGATGAAATATTATCAAATGATGAAGATGGAGAAGTTATTGAAACTACAACAAAATTTGAGTTTAATTTAGGCTTTGCAAAAGTTAGTAGAAGTATAAAAAAGATTAAAAAGTAGGTCAGTATGAAAATAGGTAATTTTGATTTAAATAAAGATGGAGTTTATATAATTGCAGAACTTAGTGCAAATCATAATGGAAGTTTGCAAACAGCACTTGATACAATAAAAGCTGCAAAAGAGATAGGTGCAAATGCAATAAAACTTCAAACATATCGTGCAGATACAATGACATTAAACAGTAAAAATTCTGATTTTATGATAGATGGTGGAACTTTATGGGATGGAAAAAATCTTTATGAACTTTACGAAGAGGCTTATACTCCTTGGGAATGGCACAAAGAGCTATTTGATTATGCTAGAAGCATAAATATTGATATTTTTTCAACACCTTTTGATAAAAGTGCAGTTGATTTTCTTGAACAATTTAATCCAAGTGCATATAAAATCGCCTCTTTTGAAATAACTGATTATGAGCTTGTAAGATATAC
>Ga0265294_10001448_pt1 | contig 31919 bp, 38 predicted proteins | sample MunlanPumphouse3_FD_192504 | JGI IMG/M metagenome (GOLD analysis project Ga0265294, IMG submission 192504) | Groundwater microbial communities from a municipal landfill in Southern Ontario, Canada - Pumphouse #3 | ecosystem: Environmental > Aquatic > Deep subsurface > Groundwater | place...
AAAATTATAATCGCAGTGGCAGTAATCATGAGCTTTTCTAGTTAACTGTGTCTGGAGAGAAAATTCTAATAATAAAAATTTAAATGTGCTTAATTAAAAAAGTTAAGTGCATTTTTAATTGCATTTGAAGGAGAGGATTATATGAGCTTAACACAATTAAAGAAAAGAAAGTTAGATGACTTTCTTGTAATGATTAATATTATAAAGATGGAGGTGAATGTAGAATATGAAGAACGAGTATGTAAGAAAGATTTTTATCTTTTTATAGGAATTAATATACTAGGGAAAAAGAGATGTTTAACTTATGGTATTAATTATAGGGAAGATACAGAGTTTTGGTTACAAAAATTTAAAGAAATAAAAAGACGTGGTGTGGAAGATGTTTTATATATTTCAACACCAGAGCTAATGCAAATGAGAAGATCAGCACAGTTAGCCTTTAAAGATGTAATTAATCGAGCGAGTTATTAACTATTTTCCAGTTGTTTATCGTAATAAAATTCCAAGTGATATAAGGAATTTATATATAAGTAAAGATAAAGAAATGCATAAAGAAGGACTAGAAATATTTTATGATAAGTACAAAGATGCGAAAATAGTTGAGCTTCTTTTAAAAGAAAAGTTAAATATTATTATATTAGAGATTTAAAAATGAGATTAAAAGTAGTAATGAATAAAATAAAAGTTATAAAGGATGTAGATGTTTATATGGATAATTTCTTAGAAGTAATAAATAGCATAGAAAAACAGATGATGTTTAATAAGAAACGTTGGCTAGATATAATAGATGAAATATGTGAAAAACAAGTAGTTAGGAAGTATTTATAATAAATGTAAAGACTTTATTACTTATATTGATTTATATGTTTTAAGTTCATTTCCTAAAGAAAAAAAGGATTAAAACTTAAACTTGAAGATGCTACTTATAGTTTAATGGAAAATATTAGCTAATTTTAATAAAAGAAATATAAGACAAAAAATATAATTGATTGTCTAGTATGTATTTCTTTGATAGATACTTATGTTGGTTTTGTTTATAAATATAATATAATTAAAAAAAATAGATTTTTATCAATTATTAATAAGCTTGATGAGTTAAGAAAATTAATTTATGGTTGGTCAGTAAGTGAAAAAGCAACTAAAGTATAATGAAATTTTAAAATATGAGTATGTTTTAAAAGAGTTTAAAACTATTAAAAGTAATTGTTGTAATAAAAAAATGGTTTATTTATTTCAAATGAATTTGAATCAAAATTTGCTTGTTATTTTAAAGTTATTATATCAAAAAAAATATATTTTTAGTAAATACCGAATATATATTATAGATAAACCGAAATATCGAATAATTATGAGTCAAAACATGCCTGATAAAAAGTTAATCATTTAGTTAGTGTTATATTTTATTGCCTGCTTTAGAGCCTCTTTTTATTGATACCAATGTAGCAACTAGAAAAGGAAGAGGTAGTGGATATGCTATAAATATGCTTAAGAAATATCTTAATACATTATCTTTATCGAAAAAAGAAATATATATTTTAAAGATTGATATAAAAAAATATATTATTGATCTAGATTCTCTTAATATTGTTAAAAAAGTAATTGATACTTCTAATAGTGAATATTTAAATAAAGCAATTGAACACTTAAAGAAACTTAAAATAAATCAAGTATATAAATTAAATATAAGTAAACAAGAAAAGCAGATGAAATTTAAAAATATTAAAGATTTACCTATTTCTAAATATAAAAAAGGTTTATCAATAGGTAATATGACAAGTCAGATACTAGCAATATTTTATTAAAGAAGAGTTAAAGTGTGACTATTATATAAGGTATATGGATGATTTACTAATTTTGGATTATGATTTAGAAAAGCTTAAAAGATATTTTAAGCTTATTATTGAAAAAATTAATAATGAAGATTTAGAAGTTAATAAGAAATCTAATATTTATAAATTAAGTAATGGTTTTACTTTTTTGGGATATACTTTTTATAGAATAAAAAGGTATTTAAAGAAGTTATATAAAGAAGATAAAGATAAATATAAAAGAAGTGTGGCTAGTTATAAAGGTTATTTTATGATTAGTAATTATAATCGAAACAAGTAGATTTTTTTTCATATAATATTATATGAAAACGATATATAAAAAAGATTATTGTCATAATGGGATATTTATAGATTTAGATAAAAGTTATGAGCCATATGACAATTTATTATGTAATCATAATAAATATTTAGATAAGAATAATAAATATTATATTTATTGTAAAAAGGGTTATAAAAGTAAAAAGGTAGCAAGAGTATTAGAAGCTTATGGTTATGACGTAACTCTTGTCATAAACTAGCTTCTTTTTTTTTATAAGATAATTCTTTTTCATAGACATTAAATAGTTCGTTTGGTACAATTGATTTGTGATGAGATATGGAAATATTAAAAGAAATAGATGTTGTTATTACTAATATGCTTGATAATATTGGTTTTTTAGCTCCGCTATTTGCTAGTATATTAATTTTAGTAGAGTCTATAATACCGGTTTTACCATTAAGTGTTTTTATAACCCTTAACTTTTATTACTTTGGAGTAATATTTGGTTTTTTAATAAGCTGGATATTAACTTGTATTGGGTGTTATATTTCTTTTATATTATTTAGAAGTAAGATAAAGTTTAGTTTTGATAATAAATTTATTAGGAAAAATGAAGGTAAGATTGCTAAATGGATGGGGATAGTTAATCGTTTAAAATTTGAACAGTTAGTAATAATTTTAAGTATTCCTTTTACACCAGCTTTTATAGTTAATATAGTTGCTGGTTTATCTTCAATGAGCATCCGGAAGTTTATTTATGCGATTGTAATTAGTAAAATATTCTTAGTATTTTTTTGGGGATTTGTAGGGACAACCTTTTTAGAAAGTTTTCAGAATCCCCTTAATTTTATAAAGATTATTATTGCTTGTAGTTTGGCATTTTTAATTAGTAAGATTGTTAATAAAAAGTTTAATATAGAATAGGAGAATATATGGAGTATGTAGTTATAGGGCTACTTGGAGTAGTTATTGTATTGCTTATTATTATTTTAGTTAAGAGAAATAATAATGAAGAAATTACTTTGAAGTTAGGTAAGTTTGAAACTGATTTAACTAAAGAGTTAGGAGAGTTTAAGTTTTCATTTAGTAAGTCTTTAAATGAAGATTTTAAAGGTTTAAATGAAACAATTGAGAAAAGACTTAATTATATTAATGATAAAGTAAATGAAAGATTAGATGCTAATTTTGAGAAGACTAATAAAACATTTGCAACAGTATTAGAAAGAATTAGTAAGATAGATGAGGCTCAAAAGAAAATAGATGGACTATCTACTGATATTATTAATCTTCAGTCTGTTTTAACAGATAAAAAGACTAGGGGGATTTTTGGAGAAACTAATCTTCATTATATTCTTGATAGTGTATTTGGTAAAAATGATAAAATTTATCAAATGCAGTATACTTTAACAAATGGTAGTATTGTTGATGCGATTTTATTTGCTCCAGAACCACTTGGAACTATAGCAATAGATTCTAAATTCCCTTTAGAAAACTATCAAATAATGACTAATACTAAGCTTGATAAAACCGTTAGGGATAATGCTAGTAAAATGTTTAAAGCTGATGTTAAAAAGCATATTGATGCTATTAAAGGTAAATATATAATTCCTGGACAGACTGCAGGTGAGGCAATTATGTTTCTTCCAGCTGAGGCAATCTTTGCAGAAATTAATGCTTATCATCCAGATTTAATTGAGTATTCTTATAAAGCTAAGGTTTGGATAACTAGTCCGACGACTTTAATGAGTACTTTAACTATTATTGGCATGATTCTTAAAAATATGGAAAGAGATAAATATGCTAAGATTATTCATGAAGAACTTAATAAACTTGGAGTAGAATTTAATCGATATAAAGAAAGATGGGATAAGCTTTCAAGAAGTATTACAACTGTTAGTAAAGATGCCCTTGATATTCATACAACAACTGAAAAAATATCTAAAAGATTTTTATCAATTAGTGATGTTAATTTAGAACTAACAGATGATGATAATAATTAAGATAATCTTTAATTTATAAAATTAGTGTCAAATACATTTTTTTCCAGTAAATTAAAGGTTTTTTTATGGTATAATTTTAATTGATAGGGTGGCATGAAAAATGGAATTTATTGAATTTAAAGATTGTACTAAAATATATAAAAATGGAGTAACGGGGATTGTTAATGCTAATTTAAATATTAGTAAAGGTGAGTTTGTTTTTATTATTGGGCATACTGCTAGTGGTAAGAGTACTCTAATTAAACTTCTTTATCGTGAAGAAAAACCTAGTTCTGGGTCAGTTTATGTCGGTGGGGTAGATGTTGCTAAGCTTAGAAATAATAAAATATATAAATTAAGAAGAAAAATTGGGATTGTTTTTCAAGATTTTAAATTATTACCAAAGTTAACCGCATATGAAAATGTTGCTTATTCTTTAGAAAGTTATGGAATGAAGAAATCGGAAATTAGGCCACTTGTAATAGCCGCACTTGATCATGTAGGTTTAAAAGATAAAACTAGAAGTTTTCCCTATCAATTGTCAGGTGGAGAGCAACAAAGAGTTTGTATTGCTAGAGCAATTGTTAATAAACCAAAACTACTAATTTGTGATGAGCCGACTGGTAATTTAGATCCTGATACTAGTAAAGAAATAATGGATGTTATTAGTAAAATTAATAAAGAACTTGGAACAACAGTTGTTATGGCAACCCATGATAAAGATATAGTCAATCGAATGAAAAAGAGAGTAGTAGTTATTAAAGAGGGACTTATTAATAAAGATACTCTGAAAGGAAGTTATAAAGAATGAGAATCTTTAGAATAATTGGTCGAAGTATTGAAGCCAGTGTTAAAAGTATTTTTAGAAATTTTAGTTTGAGTATGGCTTCAATTACTTGTACCATTATAACTTTAATTTTAGTTGGAGTTGGTATTTTATTTTCTTATAATATTAATAATATTACTAAAGATATTGAAAATGAATTAACTATAGTTATCTTAATGGATAAAGAAATAACAGAAGAAGAACTTGTTAATACTGAAAAAAACTTAAAAGAAGTTCATAATGTTGATGAAGTTAAATTTATTTCTAAAGAAGAAATAAAAAATGATTTGGTAGAGCAAAATGAAACCTATGCTAAAATAGTTGAAACATGGGAAGAAGATGAAAATCCTCTTCAAGATTCTTTTGTTATAACTGTTAAAGAAGTTAAAGATATTAATGAAACTGCAACAACAATTAAAAATTTAGATAAAGTTGGACTTGTTAAATATGGTGAGTCAATGGTAAATGATTTAATTAATATATTTGATATTGTTAAGAATGCGACAATTGGATTAGTAATAGCTTTAGTGCTTGTGACAACATTTTTAATCGCTAATACGATAAAAATAACGATTTTTAGTAGAAGAAACGAGATAGATATTATGAGATTAGTTGGTACTAGTAACTCAGTAATTAAGCTTCCATTTATATTTGAAGGATTTTTATTAGGGACAATTGGGTCAATTCTACCAATCTTAATTATAATCTTGGGATATACTTGGGTATATAACTCATTATCAGCTGCTAACTTATCGAGTATATTAAATGTAGTTAGATTAACTGCGCCTAATAGTATAATTTATTCTACATCGCTAATTTTATTTGGAATAGGCTCTATTGTGGGAATGCTGGGAAGCTTAAGAGCGGTAAGGAGGTATTTAACGATTTAATGAAAAATTTTAAATTAATAATAATTCTTTTGGTTAGTCTATTTATATTTACACCAACATTTAATGCAGCAAATAATAATACTTTAGCCACGTTTAGAGAAAAACTTGCTACTTACAGAAAAGAACATAATCAAGCAACAGCAAATGCTAATAAAACAAAATCAGAACTTAATACAGCTAAAAACAATGTATATAATAATCAAGAAGAAATTAAAACTAATGAAAAAAAGGTTGAAGAAGCTAAAATTGAAATTGAAACTTTAAATATTGAAATAGCTAAAAAAAATGAAGATATTAAAAAATATATGAATGTCTTGCAAGAGACAATGGGAAATAATATTTATTTAGAATATATATTAGATGTCAATAATTATGCTGACTTAGTTTATCGTTATGCGATTATTGAGCAGGTTTCGGCTTTTGATAAAGAGAAGATTACTCAGTATGAAGAAAAAATTGATAAAAATAAAGTACTTCAAGTAGAGCTAGCTCAAAGAGAACTTGCACTTGAATCACAAATTGCGAAGCTTGAAAAAGATATTGTCTCTTTAGGGACAGAATACAATAAGTTAGTAGAGATTACTTTAGATGTTAAAGAGCAACTTGATTCAACTCAAGCTTACATTGATTACTTAGTTAGTATTGGTTGTAAAGAAAATCAAGATATTACTGATTGTATTGGGAAGCATGGAGATATTGGCTTTATAAGACCGGTACCATATGGAACTGTAACAAGTAATTATGGACCTCGAACTAATCCAATTACTGGTGCTAAAGGAACTTGGCATGGTGCTCTTGATATTGGTGGAATGAAAGAAGGATCTAATGCTTATTCAGCTGCTAATGGGGTTGTTGGAAAAATAATTAGAAAATCAAGATGTGGAGGCAACATGGTCTATGTTCATCATAATATTAAGGGAGTAAAATATACTACTGCTTATTATCATCTTTATCAAATAAAAGTGTCACTTGGTGATGTTGTTACTAGAAACACGGTTGTTGGTACTGTTGGTGGAGGGTGGCTGACACCTTGGGATGGTTGCTCAACAGGTACTCATCTTCACTTTGTTATAGCCAAAGGATGGTATGGCACTAACTGTGATTATAATTGTTATATAAGTCCAACTTTATTTTCCCAAACAAAAGCAGTTGATCCTCGCAATTATATATATTTTCCCCAAAAATATGTCTGGTTTAATGGAAGATAATTAAGAATGTCTAAAATGACGTTCTTTTTTTCTAAAATAAAAAGGAAATCATATATTACTTTATAACATATATAGATAGAGAGGAATTAAGATTAGTAAATTTTGTAGATTTTTTAAGATAAAAATGGTATATTATACTTGTCATAAAATTAATTGATGACATGTAATTTAAGCTACTTAATGAAGGATTAAAAAAGCGGTGAAACCAGCCATAAATGGTAATTAAAAAATGATTAGAGAGCAAACTCTAATCTTTTTCCTTGAATAAATATAGGGTATATCTTATAATATATGGTAGAAAAGAAGTGATATATTTGAAAAATGTAGTTATCTTCGGTGGTGATACTGGGATGAGTCAAATTTTGAAGGTTTTACTGACAATGAGAAATAATAATGATAATATTAAAGAATTACTTAATTATAGGGTTAAAGATATTAATAATGGTTCTAGTGATTTAATAATCTTTTCATCAAGAAGTTTATTTACCAGTATTCTTCCTCGTTTAATGACACCTGAGGTAACAGAAAATATAAAAAAGAGTAAAGCAAAAAAACTATATATGTGTAACTTAATTACTCAAGATGGACTTGATGCAGTAATTGCTAATAAAGCTAAAATTGAGAAGTTAAATGAACTTGATATTAAAGTTATAGCTGATGAGGAGTATAAAATAGAAGAATCTATGATAAGACATGCCTCTTTAAAAACAGCTTATTTAGTTTATTCATATTTAATGGGAGATAAATAGTGACTTTCGGGGCAACAATTAAAGATGAAATAACTAAAGATTATAATAATGTTCTTGAAGATTTAATATCTTTAAATGCTTATTTGAAGTTTGGTAGTGAAGTATCTAATGATAAAATAATAATTATGTTAGAAAATGCTTCAGCAACAAGATGGATTTTTAAACTTCTTAAGAATAATTATAATGCTCCAGTTATTTTGACTATGCGAACAATTAAAAGATTCAAAGAGCGTAATTTATATATTTTAGAAGTTAAAGAGAAAATAGATATTATTTTATCTGATATTAATAATTTAACTAATAATATATTAGAAGGAAGTTCCGAAGAAAAGATTGCTTTCTTAAAAGGTTTATTTATAGCTTGTGGAAGTATTAATGACCCTAAAAAGAATTTATATCATTTAGAATTTTTGATTAAAGATAAACAAGATGCTGAACTTGTTAATAAAATTTTATTAAGCTTAAATTTAAATAGTAAAGTATTAAAAAGAGATAAAGAATATATGGTTTATGTTAAACAAGCTGAGCATATTAGTGATTTTATCAAATGTTTAGGAGCAATTAATGCTTTATTTTACTTTGAAGATATTAGAATTTATAAAGATCATAAAAATATGGTTAATCGTCTTAATAATTGTGAGCAAGCTAATGTGGAAAAATCACTTAAGTCAAGTCAAATAGTTTTAGAGAATATAAAATACTTAGAAGATAATAATTTACTTATTTTATTTGATAAAAGAAGAAGGGAAATTATTGAATACAAAAAGAAGTATCCAGATACTTCTTTAGCTCAGCTGGCAGAAATAATAACCCTTGAAACTGATAAACCTATTACTAAGTCTGGTATTAATCATCATTTTCGTAAAATAAATGAACTAGTTAATAAAAAGAAAAACTAGTTTTTTTATAAATATATTTAAATTTAGATAATCTTATCGATTAAACCATATTTTAAAGCATCACTAGCACTTAAATAATAATCTCTTTCTGTATCTTTATTTATTTTACTTTCAGTTTTGTTACATAAAGAAGCTAAAATTTTATTTAGTTTCTTTTTTATTAGTAAGATTCGCTCAGCATGAATTTTAATATCACTGGCTTGACCTTGAGTTCCACCTAGTATTTGATGAATCATTATTTCACTATTTTTTAAAGATAGTCTTTTACCTTTAGTGCCAGCTGCTAAAAGAATTGCTGCCATTGATGCACACAGACCAGTAGCGACTGTTGAAACATCACTTTTAATATAATTCATTGTATCATAAATAGCCAGTCCAGAGGTAACACTTCCTCCAGGACTATTGATATAAATAAAAATATCATTGTTGTTTACTGAATCTAAATAAAGGATCTCACTAATAACTAAATTAGCTAAGTTATCATTTATTTCTCCATTAATAAAAATAATTCTATTTTCTAATAATTTAGAATAAATATCATAAATCTTTTCTCCATTGGGATTTTTTTCAAAGATAGTTGGAATTAACAATTTTTATCACCTAATACTATCATAAAGTAAAGTTATAAAAATATACATTTAAATGTATGACAAAATAAGATTTTTTTGATATTATATAACTAGAACAATTAAAAAGGGTGATTACAAAATGTTATTAGATAGGTATAATTTGAAAGTTTATCAAGCAGGTATAAAATTTATTTTATATGTCGCTGTTAAAAAAGTACTTAATTCAGAAGTATCTTTTTCTCATTCTCTTGATAAAGGACTATATACAGAAATTCTTATTAATCGTAAAATAACAGAGTCTGATATTAATAATATCAAGTTAGAGATGGATAAAATAATTAGTGATGATTTAAAAATAACTAAAAAAGTTATTGCTAAAAATGATGCCTATAACTTTTATATGAAGAATAAAGAGTTTGAAAAAGCAGGAAATATTTGTAATTTAAATAATAAAGTAGTAACTCTTTATGAACTTGCAGGATATCACAATTATTTTATGAGTAATATGCCATCATCAACAGGTAAGTTAAAACAGTATAAAATCACCTTTTTAGGTAATAATGCTTTAATATTAAGTGTTCCTATTGAAGATGATGGAAATATTCCTGATTATGAACCACAAGAAAAAATTTGTGAAAGTTTTAGATTGTATAATAGATGGATTAGAACATTAGGAATTAAATATGTAAATGATTTAAATAAAATAATCTCAGAAAACAAAATCAAAGATTTTATTATGAAAAATGATATTATGATGGATAATCAAGTTTATAATGTTGCAGTAAAAATTAAAGAATCAAAAAAGAAAATTATTCTTTTAGGTGGTCCTTCTTCAAGTGGTAAAACAACAAGTACTAAAAAAATTGCTCTATATTTAGAGACTTTTGGGCTTAACCCAATCTATTTAGGACTTGATGATTATTTTAAAAATAGAAATGAGACTCCAAAAGATGAAAATAATAAATATGATTTTGAAAGTTTAAACGCTATTGATTTAAAGTTATTTAATAAGCATTTAACAATGTTGTTAAATGGCGAAAATGTAAGCATACCAAGTTTTAATTTTTTTACAGGTGAAAAAGAATATAAAAATAGAATTATAAAATTAAAAGATAATGATATAATACTAATAGAAGGACTTCACTGTTTAAATGAAGAATTAACCAAAGAGATTTCAAGAGACATAAAATTAAAAATTTATATCAGTCCTTTTACTCCAATAGGAATAGATCGTCATAATCATCTTTCAACTATTGATATTAGACTTCTAAGAAGAATTATTAGAGATAGTTGGTCAAGAGGATATACTTCTGAACATACACTTGAGGCATGGGATAAGGTTCGGGAAGGTGAGGTTAAATATGTTTTTCCCTATACAAATGAAGCAGACATGATTCTAAATACAGCATTTATTTATGAAGTTGGAGTATTAAGAGTTTATGGTGAACCACTTTTATATAGTATACCTCCGGAATCTAAATATTATAATGAGGCAAGAAGAATGATAGACTTTATGCAAATGTTCTTTCCTATACCAAGTGAATATATTGAAAATGATAATGTATTAAGAGAATTTATTGGTGGATCATATTTTGAAGGAAGGTATTAGTAATGAAAAAAATAGCAATTAATGGTTTTGGCAGAATTGGAAGAATTGCTTTTAGAGAAATATTTGGATCAAGTGAGTACCAAATTGTAGCGATTAATTCAAGAAGTGAACCAGAAGAACTAGCATATTTACTTAAGTATGATACAGTTTATCGAATCTTTAATGATGTAGATATAAAAACTTGTCCAGAAGGAATTATAGTTGATGGTGAGTTAATTAAAACTTATATTAAAAATGAAGCCAAAGATTTACCTTGGGAAGATTTAGAAGTAGACTGCGTCCTAGAATGTACTGGAGCATACACTACTGAAGAAAAAGCTATGCAACATATTTTTGCTGGAGCTGCGCATGTTGTGATATCTGCTCCTGGTAAAGGTAATATTAAGACAATTGTTTATGGAGTAAACCATGAGATATTAGATGGAACTGAAAAAATAATTAGTGCATCATCTTGTACAACAAATGCTCTAGCGCCGGTTATTAAAATAATTAATGATCACTTTGGAATAGAATCTGGTTTTATGACGACAATCCATGCTTACACTAATGATCAAGCAACAATGGACGGCACTCACAATAAAGGCATAAATTCAAGAAGAGGTAGAGCTTGCGCGCAAAATATAGTTCCAGCATCAACTGGAGCTGCAACGAGCGTTGGCCAAGTTGTTCCAGAATTAGATGGAAAACTTGATGGATCATCATTTAGAGTTCCGGTCATAGATGGATCATGCATAGATTTAACTCTTAATTTAAATAAAGAAGTAACAGCTGAAGAAATAAACAAGATTTTTAGTAAAAATCAAAACTCAGTTTTAAAATTTACAATGGATCCTATAGTATCAAGTGATATTATTGGTGCTTCTTGTGGGGCATTAGTTGATGGACTTTCTACTAAAGTATTAAATACAAATAAAAAATTAGTTAAGATAGTAGCTTGGTATGACAATGAATATGGATATACAGCTCAAATGCTTAGAACAATGGAAACATTACTTAAAAAGTGATGTTTTTTAAACTTGACTTTTAAAAATATGTATTTTATATATGAGGTGTTATTTGTAAGAGAAGATATTAAATACTTGATTTTTCAGCAATTTGCGATAGATTATACTGATAAAGTTTCTAAAGCAAAAGATTTAAAGGATTATCCGATAATTGATTTAAAATAATTATTTATTACTGTTATATTAGAAAAGAACATTAACAAAAATCAATTAGTAGAATATTGCCTTGATAATATTGAAAATCAACTATCTGAAATATTATGTTTTTTCAGTGAACAAAGTATTAAAGAATTAAATTAAGAATTATTTATTCAATTTGTAATAGAATATATACATTTATATTAAACAAACGAAGTACAGGCTAAAAGCAACCTTTCTAAACAAATAACTGAATATTTTAATGGTCCAGATGATGCTATTAATGAGTTAATAACATTAATTGATAATATAAAATATGATTATCCTTGTTGGAAATTAAAAGGTCATAAAATGAAAAGACCGAAAAGTACGCAAATAAAATCAGATAAAATAAGTAGAAATGATAAATGTCCTTGTAAAATTGGTAAAAAATACAAACATTGTTGTGGTAAGTAAAATAAACATTAAAGAATTAAATTAATCATATAATTAATATGTTTAAAATATTAAAAATATTAATTGGTATAAATTTAATAAGTTATTCTTTAATGTTTTTTATTATGTATTTAAATCTTTTTACTTTAGGATATAGTATAGGGTATTATTTAACAGAAATATTTACTCACTTTGAAACTTTATTAATATTTCCAGGTATTTATTTTATTTGGAATTCTTTATTTAAAAAAAAATATTAAAAGCTTTATCTTAAGCTTTTAATATTTTGGAGTTCAAAACGGTGTTTTTGACCATTTCTATTTACTTCTTTGATAAAATCATCATATGGTCTAACATACAAAGTGGCATCTCCATATAATGCTATAAATGCCTTTAATTTTAATTTCCAAACTAATCACCAACTAAATTATAATTAAAAGGTATATAATTTTCCAGGTTTTTTAACCATAATATGTAAAGCTTACAATTAATTATTAAAAAGTCATGGATTGAAAAGTGGAAAAGTCACGGGTTTTGGTCTTGTGAATTAAAGAAATTAGTGTATGATAAAAAATTATATAAACCAAGAATAATTGATGAACAAATTAAAGAATATTTAATGTTGTTTGGAGCAATTTGTATTGAAGTACCAAAATGGTGGTATTTGGACATCAAACTTTCATTCAAAAAGTATTATTATGCTTGGAGACCCTGCAGGAAATTTCCAAAACAAAGAATTAGCTGACCAAAACTGTACAAAGAGAATTACATTATACCTATTACTGCCTTAAAATATTAAATTTAATCAATTATGTTTTAAAAAATATTTTCTACATCTTTACATAAGAAAGATAAAATGTTATTCTTAAAAAGGTGATAAACATGAAAAGAGTATTACTACTAATACTTTTATTAATTCCTATAAATGCTAAAGCTGATGCTAATATAACTAATCATTTAATCGATGCTGAAATAGAAATAGCTGGTGGATTAAGAGTTAAAGAATTAGCTATTTTTGATGGCAATATGGAGGATTTTTCTAGAACTATTAACTATAAAATGATTGATGAGGCATGGGAGCAAAAAGATATTAATTTTAAAGAAAGCCCAATGTATAACGGTTATAGTATCGAAAATATTAAAATAGCTACTCTTCCAGCTCCTAGTAAGCTTACTTTTGATATTTTTAAAGAAGATAATTTAAACTATCTTTCTTTGTTAGATCCAAAAAGTAAAACTAAAAGTTTTTACACTAATATAAAAAGTAGCTTAGGATCAACTATTAATATTCATAATGAGTCTAAAGAGAAAAAAACAGCTTACTATATAGAATATGTTATTAGTAATGTAATAGTAGTTCATAATGATGTCTTAGAGCTTAATTATACATTTAAGAACTTAGATATTGGCGCCAGTAATAGTATTATTAGATTAATATTACCCTATAGTACGAATAGTGATTTATATAATTTTTGGGTCCATGGTCCTAAAAGTGGAGCACTCCAAGAAGTAAATACTTCATCAGGTGATAAAATTGGAGTAATAACTGAGTTTTCTAATTTAAAAAATGAAGTTAATTTTAGAATGACTCTACCTAAAGAGCAAGTAGGAATAGATGTTTATTTAAATAAAACTAATACTGATGCTTTAGATAAGATAATAAAAATTGAAAATACTAAATTGAATAATAATAATCAAATATTAAAAATTATTAAATATGCTTTAATAGTAGTAAGTATTATTTATGTAATAGGTTCATTTATCTTAATAAAATATCATGATAAATCTATATTATTATTATATATATTACTTGGAATAATTTTAACACTATTTAATTTTATATTTAAGTATCATATTATTTATATATATCTTATTTTATTAATTCCTTTAATTATAAATTTAATAAACAAAAAACGTTATAAATAGTTTTTTGTTTTTTGACTTTACAAAACTAGAGTATTATTACTTTCTTTATGTTAGAATATTTAAAGAGGTGGATTATTTATGGCAAAGAAAGAGAAAATAAAAAAACAAAAAAAGAAAACTATTCTTTTTTATAAAATATTATCATTTATTTTAGTAATGATTAGTGTACTTTTAGCTAATATTATTTTATATTTTGAGGTTCTGCCTTTAAAATATTTAATCGTTCTATTTATAATCCTTGTTTTAATTGTATTTGGGATAAGTTATAAACTTAATACTAAGACTTGCTTGTTTACAAAAATAGCTATGTCATTTCTTGCTTTTATTATTCTTTTTATTGAAGCTATAGGTATTTTTTATGTTTTTGGGACAATAGATTTTTTAAATAATATATTTGATACTGGGTTTAGAGTAGAAACTTATAATGTTTATGTTTTAAAAGATAGTCCTTATGAAAAGTTAAAAGATTTAAAAGATAAAAAGATATCTGTTTATGAATCAAATTCTGAAACTTATGAAAAAGCTGTTGATAAGCTTCAAAGTAAACTTAATTATGAAGAAGTATTAGAAGAAAGTATTACTACAGGTGTTAGTAAGGTTATAAATAAAGAATCTGATGCTATTTTTATCAGTGAATCATTAATGGCAATCTATAAAGAGGATTATGAAGAAGAGTATGCTCAGTTAAGAATACTTGAGTCTATTGATATTCTTGTTAGAACAACTGGTGATTTTAAAACAGTTGATGTTAAGCGCAAACCATTTGTTGTCTATTTAAGTGGATCAGATGCAAGGGGAAGTATCAATAAAGTATCGCGAAGTGATGTAAATCTTTTAGCGGTAATTAATCCTAAAAAAAGTAAAATACTTCTTATTAATACTCCAAGAGATTACTACGTGACTCTGGCAAGTAAGAATGCTAAAGATAAATTAACCCATGCTGGGATATATGGAATTGAAGAATCAGCCTTAACCTTAGCAACTTTATATGATGTTGATGTTAACTATTATGCTAGAGTTAATTTTACTTCATTTGTTAAAATAATTGATGCTTTAGGTGGAATAAAGGCAGATTCTAAATATTCATTTAGTTATGATGGTTATACTTTTAGAAAAGGTATAAATAGTTTAACTGGTGCCTCTGCTCTTGCCTTTAGTAGGGGAAGAAAGATGTTGCCAGAAGGTGATATTAGTAGAGGATATAACCAACAAGCAGTTATAGCCGGAATAATTAATAAAGCATCAAGTCCAAGTCTGCTAACTAAATATAATAGTTTACTTAACTCTTTAGAGTCTGGAGTTATGACTAACATTGATAAAAATACAATTAATAAATTAGTTAATCTGCAACTTGATGAAAACATTAAATGGAAGATTGAAAATTATAATGCTAAAGGAACTGGTGCGATGATGACAACTTACAGCGCAGGCTCAGCTAGACTTTCAGTCTTAGAACCTGATGAAGAAAGTGTAAGTGAAATAAAATTAAAAATTAAAGAACTAATGAACTAGTTCTTTTTAAATTATTTAAAGAAAATAAGATCAATTGCCAAAGTAAATTGACCATTTGTTAAAAAAATTTAGCTATTGCTCAGGTTGCTCCTCAGCAGAGCCTTATCCTTTCGCTATGTATGTTATTCTATACTTCATTTAATTGGAAGTTAATATATTTTTCATATTAATTATTATATTGTGCAATACTTACTTGACCATATATTTATTTTTGTGAAAGACTTAATTAACCACTATTTATATTAATGGTCAATTTACTTTGGCAATTGAGCTATAAAAAGCGTTTTAGCGTTTTATTATTGACTATGTATTTGTTCCATGGTAAACTGTATTTAGTAAGGTGAATAATATGATGAAACCCCCTAGAATAGATGTTAAATTAACTTCAGAAGAACATCAAAAATTTAAGATAATTGTTGTGAAGAAGAAAACCAGTATGCAAAAAATGCTTGCTGATTTTGTGCGAAAAGAAATTAAAAAGGAGGAACGAAAAAATGGAAAAAATTAAAACATTATCACTATTTGCAAATGTTGGAATAGCTGAGTCTTACTTAGACTCGCTAGGAATAACTGTGGTTCTTGCAAATGAGTTGGATGAACAACGTATTAAATTTTATAATCATCTATATCCAAACATAAAAACTATACCAGGAGATATTACAGAAAAAGAGGTTCAAAAAGAAATAATAAATTGTTCGAAGTTAGCGAAAATTGATATGATAATGGCAACTCCTCCTTGTCAAGGTATGAGTTCTGTTGGTAAGAAAGATAAGAATGACATTAGAAACCAATTAATTAAAGAAGTAGTTCATATGGTAAAAGAAATAATGCCAAAGTATGTATTCTTAGAAAATGTGCCAGAACAACTTTCTACATTTATTAAATATAAAGAAAAAAAAATATTAATTCCAGAATATTTAGAATTAGAGCTGGGTAATGAATATATTTTTAATGAAAATAAAATAATTAACGCAGCAAATTATGGTGTTCCCCAAACAAGAGAAAGAGCGATTATTTTAATGGTCAGAAAAGACCTAAATAAAAAATGGGAATTTCCAATAAAGGATCAAAAAGTTGTTACATTAAGTGATGCTATTTCGCATTTCCCATCTTTAGATCCAGAAGTATACGATATTTCTTACGAAGAACAGATCGAGTTTTTTCCTGAATATGAAAAAAAGAGAAAAGAAGGACTAAAATTTTCGAAATGGCATTATCCACCTAAACATGTATATAGACAAGTTTATAGTTTGATGCACACACCTAGTGGAAAAACCGCATTTAATAATAAAGATGAATATAAACCTAAAAAAACTGATGGTTCTTTTGTGAAAGGATTTAAAAACACATATAAAAGACAGTCTTGGAATAAACCTGGCTATACAATTACAATGTACAATAGAACAATTGGATCTCAAAACAATGTTCACCCAGGAAGATTGTTGGGAAAAGATGAAAACGGTGAAGAAATATATTCGGATGCGCGAGTTTTAACTATTTGTGAATTGCTAACTGTTTCATCCTTGCCATTAGACTGGAATATACCTGACTGGGCAAGCGATCATTTTGTTCGACAAGTAATTGGGGAAGGAATCCCACCATTATTAGTAAAAAAGATAATGCAGGAATTAGTTTTTATTCATGAATAAATTAAAAGGAGTTTCATTATTTGCAAATGTGGGTATCGCCGAAACTTATTTGAATGAGCTAGGGATTGAAATACTTGTAGCAAATGAAATTGATTCGAACCGTGCAAAATTTTACACACATTTGTATGAAAAAACAGAAATGATTATTGGAGATATCACTTCTGATAAAATTAGAAACGAAATTGTAAATTGTTCAATAAATAAAAATATTGATTTTTTAATAGCTACACCACCTTGTCAAGGCATGAGTTTGGCCGGAAAAATGGACCCGCTAGATCAAAGAAATCAACTAATTTATTATGCAATAGATATAATAAAGAGAATTAAGCCAAAATATGTTTTACTAGAAAATGTACCGCAATTACTTAAAACTAAAATTAGATTAAATGAAGTAGAAATATATATTCCGGATTATATACACAAAGAACTTGATTCTATGTATAATTTTGCAAAACAAAATATTGTTAGTGCAAAAGATTATGAAGTACCTCAAATGAGAAAAAGAAATATATTTTTGTTATCTAGAAAAGATATGAATTATATCTGGGAAATGCCTGAACCTAAAAAAAACATTACATTACGAGATGCAATCTATAATATCCCTTCGATTGATCCTATATTAAAAGAAGGAATGGAAGAAACACTGAAATTGTTTCCGGATTTTTACAGAAAACAAGATGTAGGTTTAAAAATATCAAAATATCATTATCCACCAACACATGCAAAAAAACATGTGATAGCTATGATGCACACACCTAGTGGAGAAACTGCATTTAATAATACAGACTATTATCCAAAAAAAGATAACGGTATTAGAGTCAACGGACATTATAACACTTATCGTAGATTTGAGTGGGATAAGCCATCACGAACTATTACTCAAAACAATGGTGTGATATCTTCTTTGTGTTGTGTTCACCCAGGTCGAAAATACAAAACAAAATCCGGAGAAATCCTATATTCTGATCCGAGAGTACTGACGATATACGAATTACTAATAGTATTTTCGCTTCCTAAAGATTGGAATATACCTAATTGGGCGAGTGAAAAGATGATTAGGCAAGTAATTGGAGAAGGGATTCCTCCAATGTTAATAAAAAATATTGCGAAAGAATTAGTTGAAAATATGTAACAAAAAAGAAATTCGAATTCTATTTCTTTGGTTTTACCGATAATATTTAGAGAAAAGTTCTCCAAAATTAATATTAATTCCAACAGATTTTAATTCTTGTTCTTTTAAATCATATAATTTTTTTAATAAATCTAACTTAAACTCTTGATTTCCTAAATGAATACCGCAATGACAAATAGGGCAAATAGATATAATATTTTCTATCCTATCTATATTAATTGAAAAATCTTTCTGTGCACACATTGGAATTAAATGATGTGCCTCCATGTACTGTGTCCCTAGTTTTGAATTAAAAGTCGTATGACTATGGTCTATTGAGCATTTATATTCAGCTAAAGAAATCGCTGTTTTAGATATACGAGCATTAGTTTTGTATTTTAATATATTTCCCACTTTATATGAAACAGGATTTCTATTATTTTGCTTTTTAAATCTTTCGCTATTAATATCATATGTAAAAGAAGATACAATTCTATTTTGAGAAAGTTCATTTATAATAGTATTATCATTAAACCTTTCGTCTTCATCGACTTGAATATCTTCTCGCAAAGTTAATATTAATTCTGGTTCCTTATTATATATAGATATGTTTTTAATATTGTTGTAGTATTCTTTTTTTGTAAATTCTGTTAATTGATATTTATTATTTTGTTCAGTAGTGATGCCAAGTTCTGTTAAAAGAACAGTAAATTTAACATCACTATATTTATTTGCTACTTCTATAGGTATTTCTCTCTCTTGGTTATTTGTTTTAGTAAGCTCGATAATCGCATCGCTATATCCAATTTTCAAGTCGTGAATTACATACAACAAATATGCAAGTCCTTTTCTTGAGATACCATTTAAATCTACAATTGCTTTTAAAAAAAGTTTTGGCGCATCTACATCTGAGTCACTTGATTCAATTGCACAATTGTTTCTGCCAAACGAATCACTTAAGATAGAATCCATTATTATTGATAATTGCATATCAATATCATTTGAAAGATATGCATTAAAAAACCTAATACCTCGATTTGTAATATGAGCTTTTCCTGGTCTAGTGCCGTAATCATACTTAACTAAACCAAAATATCTCGCTAATTCTGACTGCTTCACTAAATAAGGTCCGTTTTGAGCTCCTTTGCTTAAATAAAGCAAGGATTTTTGTATTTCTTTTTTAAAATTGTTATTATTGTACCATTCTTCACCTCTTTTTGAGGAATTATAATATAATTCTAGCGAAGCATATAGTGCATCTTTTTTTCCAGTTTGTTTTGGCATAATTAACGTATGTGCCATTTAAATCACCTCATTAAATTTATTATAACAAATATATAGTAAATTTAATATTTTTACAATAATTAATATGGGACATTTTCACTTAAAAATCATTGTTATTATTGAAAGAATCTTTATTTATTGATAAAATAAGAAAGAGAAAGAGTTGAAGTTATATGAACTTAATAGATTATTTAGAAAATAAGTTAACCGAGATTATAAAAGGTTTGGGATATTCAGATGTAGTTAGATTAATAATCAGTAACCGACCTGATCTAGGAGATTACCAATATAATGGAGCTTTTAATTTAGCTAAAGAGATGAAAAAAAATCCTTTTGAGATTGCTAATATTATTGCCAAAGAGATAAAAAAACATGATTTTTTTAGTAAGGTAGATGTCGTAAGTGGTTTTATTAATTTAACAATTGATAATAAACTACTTATTAAATATATAAATGATTTATTTAAAAAACCTAATATTAATCTTTATCAAGAAAAGCCTAAAAAAATAATTATTGATTATGGTGGGGCAAATATCGCTAAAGAACTTCATGTTGGCCATTTAAGAAGCGCTAATATTGGTGAGGCACTAAAAAGACTACTTGCATCAGCTGGTCATGCAATGATAAGTGATGTGCATTTAGGCGACTGGGGAAGACCTATGGGACTTATTATTAGAGAAATCAAAGAAATGTACCCAGAACTTCCATTTTTTGATAATAGCTTTGATGGTGAATATCCTAAAAATTTTCCAATAAACGTAAGTGAGCTTAATAATTTATATCCAAGAGCAAGCATTAAAGCAACAAAAGATGAGATGTATTTAGAAGAAGCAAGAGAAATTACTACCGCTATGCAAAATGGTCATAAAGGTTATTTAGCTCTGTGGAAGTTATTTTATGATATATCAAGTGAAGATGTAAAAAAAGTTTATGATAAATTAAATGCTAATTTTGATTTATGGGAAGGTGAAAGTGATGCTGATAAACATATCCCAGAAATGCTCGAGTATTTAGAAAAAAATAACTTAACTGAGATAAGTGATGGAGCTGAAGTTATTAATGTTAAAGCAGAAGATGACAAAAGAGAAGTACCACCTTTTATTTTAAAGAAAAGTGATGGAGGCGTATTATATGCGACTACTGAACTTGCAACTATTTACTATCGCCAAAAAAAATTTGTTCCAGATGCAATGATTTATCTAACTGATATTCGCCAAGAACTTCACTTTGTTCAAACCTTTAGAGCAGCTTATAAAACTAATATAGTTCCTAAAACCACGGTTTTAGAACATCTAGGCTTTGGAACAATGAATGGACCTTCTGGAAAGCCATTTAAAACAAGAGATGGTGGAGTCCTAAGTTTAAAAGGATTAATAAAACTAGTTACAACAGAAACAAGAAAATTAATTAAAGATAATATCAAAGAAGAAGATAAAGATAGTTTAGCAGAAACTTTAGCAATCGCTGCGATAAAATATGCAGATCTCTTACCAAATAGATCAAGTGATTACATATTTAATCCGGCAGAATTTAGTGACTTAAATGGTAAAACTGGTCCATATCTTTTATATAGTACTGTTAGAATGAAATCGCTTTTATCTAAATGTGCAGAAGCAAATCTTTATCCAAGTATATATTTAAATCTTTCAACTAAAGAAGAAAGAGATATTATTTTAAATTTATTAAAAATGAAAAGTATTTTAGAAAAATCAGTTTGTACGAGAACTCTTAATGAAATTGCTGATTATTTATATAAACTAACAAATTGTTTTAATGCTTTTTATAGTGAACATGAAATCTTAAAACAAAAAGATGAAAATATTAGAAATAGCTGGATTACTTTAACTAAAGTTGTATATGATACCAATTTAAAGCTACTTGATATTTTAGCTATGACAGTTCCGGAGAAAATATAATGAAAGTTTTAAGCGTGCAAGAGCCTTGGGCTAGCTTAGTAAAAGAACAAATAAAACAAATCGAAACAAGAAGTTGGAAAACTAATTACCGAGGTGAGTTATATATTCATGCCAGTAAGAAAATATGTACTAAAAAAGAATTTGCAGAATATACTCCACAAATATCTTTATTAAAAGAACCAATCTTTGATTATGGATGTATTATTGCAAAATGCATCTTAGACGACTGTATTCTTATGACTGAAGAGTTTATTGAAGAAATTAAAAACAATAAAATAGAATATTTATGTGGGGATTATCAAGTGGGAAGATATGCCTGGATTTTAAAAGATATAAAACCATTAGTAAAACCAATTCCAGCTAAAGGAAGTTTAGGTATTTGGAAATATAAAGAAGATTAAAACAAGCTTTTTTATCCAAACTTCGCCCTTTTTAAATATTAAACTAATTATAGGATTTTAAAATAAAAGAAAGTGATTAATCACTTTCTTTAACAACCGCAGTTATTATTATCTTTATTACCCCAAGAAGACCATCCCGCTCCAATTATTATTACTAATAAAATAAATAGTACAATCCATAGAGCGGCACCTAGTCCATAACCTGAAGTGGTTCCTACATAGCTAGTATTACACGCTGGCGTGCCACATCCTGTGTTACAGCCACCGTTATATCCATAATAATACATTTTTATACCTCCTTTGTATCTACTATAGTTTACGCAAGTAGGATACTTTTTGACATTGTTTTTTAAAAAGATAAAAAATAGTGATTTTCTATGACTCTTAAATGCAATTAGAAGACTTTATACAGTTAATTGCTATTAATGTATTTTATTATTAATATTTAATTTATCATACTTAAATAAATTTATCATACTTAAATAAACAGAATTTTTTCGTTTGTCCCTTTTTTTAGCTTAAACATTTTTTTATTAACTCCTTTTTTTTACTATATTTTATATTATATAAAAAAACAATGAAATCTCTAAATGTTCCAATTTTATAATCTGTTAATCTGTCTATGTTTTCTCTATCTTTATCTGAATATTTATCATATATATTTACTGTTTCAATTCCTGCTTCTTTAGCTGCCATTATTCCGTGTAATGAATCTTCAAACACTAAACATTCTTCTGGTTTGGCATTATATCGGTTTAGTACATTTAAATATATTTCTGGATGTGGTTTCTTATGTTGTACGTCTTCTTTTCTTATTATTAAATCAAAGATTTCTGATATATTTGCTTTTTCTCTCATTCTAACATTTTGAGCTGTATATATATCGATTTGAGTTTGAGTTGTAGCGGTAGCTAAAATTAAGATAAATTCTTGAGTCTTTAACAATTTTATTAACTCATCAGCACCATCTTTAAAATCCATATCTTCAATTAAATATTTACCTGATATATCCCAGCGTAGCTTTAATAATTCCTCTTTTGAAATGTTTAAACCATATTTTTGAATTAACCAATTACAATATTCAAGATAAATATCAGTACCTTGATTTGTTTCTAGAAAAAAGTCTCTATCTTTTTGAATTGTATCTAATGACACATCTTTTCCTGAAAGATCTTTTACTAATCTATAATCAGTAGTATTCCAAATACCTATTGAATCTATTAAAGTGCCATCCATATCAAATATTATATATTTTTTAGTTGTTAAATCTAAATCTTGTAATTTATTCATAATCCCACCCAATATAATTTTATCATAAATAAGAAAAATAAGCTTGCTTTATAGTAAATTTTAGCAAAAAACAAGTAGGTCAGAGATTATTTAATACGTAATGTTGTTTAAACAGCTTTAAAATGGTGGTATAAATGAAAATAGTTTTTTATACTGGTAATTATTTATATCATTTTTGGCAGAATTGTAACCGTTTTTGGTTTAATATTATCTTTCTTTATGATATAATTTTCATCAGGAAGTGATAGTGTGTTTGGATATCTAAAAGGTGAAGTAAAATTTATTTATAGTAATTATATAATTTTAGAAAATAATGGGATTGGTTATATTATTTTTGTTCCTAATCCATATTCTTTTGAAATAAATAATGATTATATAGTATATATATACAATCATCTTCGCGAAGATGAAAATACTTTGTATGGATTTAAGACTGTTGAGGAAAAAGAATTATTTTTAAAACTGATTAATGTTAAAGGTTTAGGACCTAAAACAGCTTTGCCGATGTTTGCTACTAGTAGTGTTAGTGGTATTATTGATGCAATTGATAGAGAAAATATTTTATATTTAACTAAGTTTCCTAAAATAGGGGAAAAACTTGCTAGACAAATTATTCTTGATTTAAAAGGAAAGCTTGCTAGTAGTAATAAAGAAAGTTCTGTTAGTGAAGAGCTAGTTGAAGTATTAACTGGTCTTGGGTATAAAGTTACTGATATTAAGAAAGTCTTACCAAAGGTATCACAAGAATTAACAATTGAGAAGCAAATAAAAGAAGCATTAAAGTTAATGCTAAAATAAAGGAGAAGACATGAGATTAGGAATAGATATTGACCAGACAATAGTTAATACAGTCGAAGTAGCGCTTGCTTATGGAAAAAAATATAGAAAACATCTTAATTTAAAGATTGAAGAAGATTTATATACTGGTGAAGGTTTTAAGTTTTATACTAAATATTTAGTAGAGATATTAAAGAGTGTTTCTTTATTTCCTGGAGTAAATAAAGCTTTAAATATTTTAAAAGAAAATGGTTTTGAGTTAATATTTATTACTGCTAGGGGAAGTCAGTGTGAATTTGATTTTACTTATAATCATGAAGAAATAACTAAAGAAATTTTTAAAAAGTATAACGTGCCTCATGATAAGATTATTTATAAGTGTTATCCTAAAGGTGAAGTTGCTTTTAAGGAAGAAATTGATTATTTTATTGATGATAAAGAAGATAATTTAGATGATATTGCTAAGTATGGGATAAAATGTTTAAAGAAAGTAGAGGATATGGCAGATGTTAGTAAACATTTAAAATTTACTAACTGGGATGATATATTAAAATATTTATTAGAGGAGGCATTATGAGTAGAGAAGTTTTAACAGCTGAAGAAGCAGAAAGTGATGATTTTGAAAAAAATATTAGACCTCAGTATATAAATGAATATATTGGCCAAACAGAAGTTAAAGATAATATTAGAGTGTTTATTGAAGCAACTAAAATTAGGGGTGAGGCTCTAGATCATGTTTTATTATATGGGCCACCAGGTTTAGGTAAGACAACACTCGCGCACATTATTGCTAATGAGCTTGAGGCAAATATTAAAACAACAACTGGGCCAGCCCTAGAAAAAAGTGGTGATTTAGCGGCGGTTTTATCAACACTTGAGGCAGGTGATGTTTTATTTATTGATGAGATTCATCGCATCCCTAAGTTTATTGAAGAAATATTATATCCAGCGATGGAAGATTTTTCTTTAGATATTATTGTTGGAGCTGAGGGCTCAAGTAGATGTATAAAAATAGATTTACCACCTTTTACTTTAGTCGGCGCTACTACTAGAGCAGGGGATATATCCGCGCCTTTAAGAGATCGTTTTGGGATTGTTTCCAAACTTAATTATTATACTGAAGAAGAACTTGAAGAAATAATTTGTCGGACCTCAAGAGTGCTGGAGATGGATATTGAAAAAAATGCTGCCAAAGAATTATCAGCACGCAGTCGTAAAACACCGAGAATTGCTAATCGGTTATTTAAAAGAGTGAGAGATTTTGCGCAGGTTGAGGGAAAGTTAGTAATAGACTTAGAGGTTACTAAAAAATCTTTAAAAAGATTAAAAGTTGATAAATATGGGCTTGATCAAATAGATATTGAGTATTTAGAAGCTCTTCTTGATAAATTTAATGGGGGACCAGTCGGAGTTGAAACAATAAGTTCTTCAATAGGAGAAGAAGTATCGACTTTAGAAGATGTAGTTGAGCCATATTTACTTCAAGAAGGCTTTATTAAAAGAACGCAGCGGGGAAGAGTTGCTACTGATAAAAGTTATAAACATCTAAAAGGGGATAGTAGTATATGCATAAAAAATTAAAAACAGCACTTAATAAAGAGTCTAAAAGACAGGAAAGAAACATTGAATTAATTGCTAGTGAAAACTATGTATCAAAAGAAATATTAAAATTACAAGGAAGCATTTTAACTAATAAATATGCTGAAGGGTATCCAGGTAAAAAATATTATGGAGGTTGCGAAAATATTGATGTAATCGAGAACTTAGCAATAGATCTTGCTTGCCAGTTATTTGGAAGTAAGTATGCTAATGTTCAGCCTCATAGTGGATCATCAGCAAACCTTGCTGTTTACAAGGCCCTTCTTAATCATGGTGATAAAGTTATGGGAATGGATCTTGCCAGTGGCGGACATCTTACGCATGGGCATCCACTAAACTTTAGTGGACTTGATTATGAAATTGTTAGTTATACAGTTGATTCAGAAACAGAAATGCTTGATTATGAAGAGATAAGAAAAATTGCTATCTGCGAAAAACCAAAAATGATTATAGCTGGAGCTAGTGCTTATTCAAGAATTATTGATTTTAAAAAATTTAGGGAAATAGCTGATGAGGTCGGAGCGGTTCTATTTGTTGATATGGCACAAATTGCTGGATTAGTTGCTACTGGCATTCATCCAAATCCAGTAGGAGTTGCCGATGTTGTTACGACAACTACTCATAAAACATTAAGAGGACCGCGTGGGGGAGTTATTTTATGCAATGATGAGGAAATTGCTAAAAAAATTGATAGGGTAGTTTTTCCAGGTATCCAAGGTGGACCGCTTATGCATGTTATAGCAGCTAAAGCTCAGTGCTTTCATGAAGCCCTTGATGAGTCCTTTGCCCTTTATCAAATGCAAGTTGTTAAGAATGCTAGAGCCCTAGCAGCTTCACTAAATTCTGCCGGATTTAGAATTATTAGCTCGGGAACAGATAATCACTTAATGCTTGTTGATATTAAGAGTTGTACTGGTTTAACTGGGAAAGATGCTGAAAGCATGCTAGATCAAATCTCGATAACCGTTAATAAAAATGCAATTCCAAGAGAAGATGAACCACTATTTAAAACTAGTGGTATTAGGGTAGGTACCCCAGCAATGACAACAAGAGGTCTAAAAGAAGCCGATTTTAAAGAAATTGGTAAAATTATAGCGAAATGTTTAAAAAATAAAGATGATCTTAAACTTCAAGAAAGATTAAAAGAAGAAGTAATTGAGATAACAAAAAAATATCCAATTTATAGAAAAGGAGTTAAAAATGACTAAGTGGGATAAAGAATATATTAAATTATGTAAAAAGGTTTTGAAAGATGGAGTAGAAGTAGAAAATAGAACAGGTATTAATAGTATTAAATTAGATGGTTATTATTTTGAACTTGATTTAGGAAAAGAATTTCCAGTATTAACAACTAAAAAATTATATTTTCGGCAAGCTATTTTAGAAATACTATGGATTTATCAAGTTCAGTCTAATGATGTAAGATGGCTTCAGATGCGTGATATTCATATTTGGGATGAGTGGCAAATAGATGAAGATGGTAAATGGAAAGCTACTCAAATGGTTTTAGATGAAAAAAACAAGTTAGTAAAAAAAGATATTGTGCGTGATTTTGGCAAAGAAATGGCTTATACAATTGGAACTGCCTATGGATTTATTGCCGGGCGTTATAAATTTATGGAGAATTTAATTAATAAAATTAAAAACAATCCAACTGATCGAAGAATGGTTTATACTTTATGGCAAGATGAATTTATGCCTACAGCAGTTCTGCCATCATGTGTTTGGTCAACTGAATGGAATGTTGTCTCAGATAAATTAAATTTATGGGTTCATCAAAGAAGTGCCGATATTCCTCTAGGTCTTCCATTTAATGTAACCCAGTATGCAGTCCTAGCTAATTTAATTGCTCACTGTACTGGTTTAAAACTCGGAAAAATGAGATATAGCATTAATGATCCACATATTTATGTTAATCAAATTGATGGTATCAAAGAGCAGATTAATAGGTATGAAACAAAAGGAGGAAAACCAGCCCCAACTCTTTGGATTAATCCAGAAGTCAAAGATTTCTTTAAAATTGATAACTCTAAAGAGTTAAAAGATATAAAGATAGAAGGGTATCAAGATTTGGGACCGATTAGTTTTCCAATTGCGCAGTAATATGGAAAATTTATCAATGATTGTTGCAATCGGAAAAAACAATGAAATAGGCAAAGATAATAAGCTTTTATGGCACTTGCCTAATGACTTAAAGTTTTTTAAAGAAATTACAATAAATAAAATAGTTATCATGGGAAGAAAAACCTTTGAATCACTTCCTGGTAAATTACCAAAACGTAAACAATTGATTATTACTAACAATAAAAATTATGTTTGTGATGCAAAAGTTTGCCATACGATTGAAAGTGTTCTTGAATATATTACTAAAACAAGTGAAGAATGCTTCATAATAGGGGGAGCAAGCATTTATCAAGAGTTTTTGCCATATGCTAAATACTTATATATTACTAAAGTAGATGATATAAAAGCATCAGATGCTTTTTTTCCAAAAATAAATGAAGATGATTATCATATTATATTACTTGGTAAAAATGAAGATAATGGTATTAAATATAAACATTATAAATATGTAAGAAAAAACCCAAGGAAATAGATTAACTTCAAAAATTAGATAATAAATATTAAACCACTAGACTAATAGTGGTTTTTTTCACAAAATGAATCAGCTTCAGCTTCTAGACAAATAGAATACTACTACCTTATTGAAACGTTAGAAGATGTTGAAACAGAGAATCGTGAATTTATAGAAAATGATCGAGGAGAAGAGAAACATCTGCTTATTAAATGGGTTTCAATTGATGAACTTAAAAAAATAGATCTTAGACCGTTTACTGTTAAAAATTTAATGATAAAAAACAAATTAAATTCTTTAACCCACATTATTAAAAGAGATTAATAAATGGAAAATTGTATTTTTTGATCTATAATTAATAAAGGTGAAAATGATTTTAACTTAAAGTGAAAATACCATATTGTATGAAGATGATTTAGTTGAAATTGAAAATTTATTAAATAAAATTTGTGAAGAATATTACAATATTCTTGGAGTATATCCAATAATTTTTGAACATGGTTCTTTACCAGAGGGAAGACATCCGCTTAGTATTACACATGCTCATTTACATATAATTCCGATTAATTTATCAAATAATAATATAAATAGTTTGTTTAGTGATTTAAAACTTGAATTAAAAGAAAATATTATTGAATATACAAACAAAATCCTTAATCTTAATAATGTCAGTGCGATAAGAAAAGATTGTGAAAAATAAGTTTGAAAAATATAATAAATATATTAAAAAAAGCTATGGTAAAAACGAAAAAGAGCACACTTTGAAATTGGTTAAAAAATCTTTGATTTACTTTATCTTTTTTTTTCAAAAGTTGGTAAAGTTAAAACTTTACATTTATTACTTTTGTCTATTATTTCAAACATATTACTAGCATCATCTAAAATATCATTACCACTAACACCCATTTCACTAGGTTGGGTAATAACAATATTACTATTATCAAGTTCCAACATTTGTTTAATCATACTTATATCACAAGGCTTACCATAACCACTAGCCCAACTACTATTTAATCCAGGAGTTTTTTCCTGTAATTTAAAAACTAATCTTCTTTGAAATGATGGATGGCACATAGGGAAATATAATTTTTGTAAATTAGATCTCTCATTTTCTCTTTTAATAACAAATCTAGGAAAAGAAACTTGACCATCGCATTGGGTCATATCAAATAAGTTTAAGTCTACATTATAGTTCATTTTTTCCAATACATCTATTAGACTTAATATAATTGCCCCAGCATTATATATTTGTTTAGATGATATATTACCAGAATAAGCAACATTATAATATAAGCTTATTTTCTTTCTTTTAGGATTTACTCTATTAAGCATATTTAATGGATTTCCTTCAAGAAATGCTTTAACATCTGGTGCATATCCAATAAAATCTCTATGTTCTTTATCTCTAGTGCTTGTAATTTTTAAGTATTTATCTATACTGTTTTTAAGTTTAACAATTTTTTCAAAATCTTCGTGATAACCAAACTTACATAATTCTTCAGCTTCTTGATAAGAGTTTGTTTTAGTAAAAGCATAATTTCCTGTTTCACTAGAGCAATGTTCATAAAAATTACTTGTTGGCATTTCGTTTAAATATCTTAAAAACTCTGCAATTCCTAAAAATTCATGTTCGAATATTTCTTTACCAAACTTTTCATAATGTTTAAGCATTTTTTACCTCCTATTTACTAATGTATTTTTTGATTAAAATTATTGAATTAATGGAGCACTTTTGAATCAACATATACATTTGTTGGAACTAATACTTTATTTAAAACTTTTGTTTTATGTAGGTATTTATTTTCATCGCTCACTGAAGTCATTCTACCTAAAATAGTATTAATATCATCTTCACTTAATCCTTTTAAGACGCTTGTTTGAAGAATTAACTCTATTGGTAGTGCATGTATATGTTTTTTATATACTTTACCAATACTTCTAGTAGAAACGATATGTTGAATTCTATTTTGTAAAACGCTATCTCTAAATGCCCACATATATTCTAAAATTTCTTGATTTGGATATAGGGCTTGTTCCATTTTTCTGTCATAATCAAAGAAAATAGTATCAAATCTATCTAAAGTAGAGGCATCTATAACATTTCTACCAACATATTCTAAATCACTACCTTTACCCCAAGTATTAGCTGCTGCAATTATTCTAAAGTCCTTATGTGCTTCTAATGTTTCGTGAGGAAAATCCATATAACCATTTGCAAGTGCTGCGTTTAGTACAATTAGTGCTGATGGATCACTATTATCTATTTCATCGAGAAAGAATATGCCACCGTTTTTAAATGCTTTATAAAATGGTCTTTCTCTATAATTACCACCTGCATCAATAAAACCTGTTATTTTAAATTCATTATTTGCATTATTTGTATAATACATTTGTAAGCCCATTGCTTCTGCTACTTGTCCTATTGCTACGTTTTTACCGCTTCCTGCTGGTCCAACAAGCATTATTGGTTCATTTAAACTTGATACTGATAAAATATCATTGAATTTTTTATGAAATACACCTTCAACTTGATGTTCAACTTTATTTGGTAATATTACATTAATTGTTTTTGAAAAAGTAGTTTCTTTCAGTTTTTTATCAACCATTTGATTTAAAGCTGACTCAAATGATTCTAATATAGTAGTTGTAGCCTGTGATGTGCTTAATTGTCTTTCAAATTCAATTAAAGCGTTTTTTGTTATTTCTAAAATAATTTTTTGTCTAAATTCTGCGTTTACTAATTTATCTAAATCAATTTCTATCAGTTGTTTCTCAACAATAGCATCAATACTTTTTTTAATAGTTTCTGATGATGCATCTAATAGTTGTTTGTTTAAACCATTAATTAAATTAATGTTATTGATATCTTGCTCTTCACTTTGTTCATACTCTATTTCTTTAATGTCACCATTTTCATAAATATGCCCATGTTGCAATTCATAAATGTTGCTACAATATTTTTTTAATAACACTTCTTTATTTGAAAACATGATTTGGTTATCTTTTGTATAACCATAAAACAATAAAGTGTTTTCATCTTCTATTATTCCTCTTGAAACATATAATGCTTTTTTATTACTATCGTACAATACATTTGAAAAAGCACCTAAATGATTTAGCATTCTAAAAACTTGAGTACCTTTTTTAGCATATATATTTGTTATTATTTCTGGTAATTTATTATAACTTTCGGTCATATCAGCAATTTCATTTTTGTATTCTTTTCTCAATTTTTCTAAAACATCAAAATCATCTTTAAAGAATACTATTACTCCATTTTTATTCATTGGTTGGTAATAATCATAGTAAGCAATGTTGGGTTGTTTCATAATATTTGCAAAGAAAAAACCATCAGCTTCTTCTTTTTGGTACTATAAAAGTGTAATAAGTAAATTACTGAAAGTAATTGAAAATTACACTTCTTTTTATTATGATTGAGGTGATTGGTTAACGTTCTTCTTTTAGAGTTAAAGTACTCGTCATAA
>Ga0265294_10001449_pt1 | contig 31903 bp, 22 predicted proteins | sample MunlanPumphouse3_FD_192504 | JGI IMG/M metagenome (GOLD analysis project Ga0265294, IMG submission 192504) | Groundwater microbial communities from a municipal landfill in Southern Ontario, Canada - Pumphouse #3 | ecosystem: Environmental > Aquatic > Deep subsurface > Groundwater | place...
AGGAGTGATATGACACTTGATATTTGCTCTGCGAAGAGCAGCTTTCAATTCGTCGACAGTTATCTCCTCACCCTCAAGATACTTGAGTGTAAGTTCCTCATCAGTCTCAGCTATAGCTTCGACCATATTCTCTCTCCACTTATCCGCCTCTGCCTGCATATCGGAAGGAACATCTGTTTCCTCGAACTGCTTTCCGTCATCTGAAGTATAAACTTCGGCTTTCATGAGGATCAAATCGATTATGCCCCGGAAATCGCCTTCTTTTCCAATAGGGATCTGTATGGGTACAGCATTTGTTCTTAGCCTGTCCTTCATCATGTTCACTGCGCGATAAAAATCAGCACCGGTGATATCCATTTTATTGACGTAAGCTATCCTGGGGACACCGTAATGATCAGCCTGTCGCCATACTGTCTCCGTCTGGGGCTCAACTCCGCCTTTAGCACAGAAAAGAGTAACTGCTCCGTCAAGCACACGAAGTGATCTTTCTACTTCAACAGTAAAATCAACATGTCCGGGAGTATCGATGATATTAATTCTCCTCCCTTTCCATTGCGCTGTAGTTGCAGCAGAAGTAATAGTGATACCGCGCTCCTGTTCCTGAACCATCCAGTCCATTGTTGCGGCACCGTCGTGAACTTCTCCGAGCTTATGCGTCTTTCCTGTATAGAAAAGTATACGCTCAGTTGTTGTGGTCTTACCGGCATCGATGTGAGCCATAATACCTATATTTCTTGTATTTTCCAGCGAAAACTCTCGTGGCATTATATCTTTCCTTCCGTCAGGATCACCATCTGTAATGAGCAAACGCTCTGTTAGCGTCAGCCATCTTGTGAATGTCCTCTTTCCTCTTGTAGGCCCCGCCCATAGAGTTAGCCGCATCCATCAGCTCACCTGCAAGGCGTTCCTTCATAGTTTTATCGTTTCTTGTTCTGGCAAACTGCACTATCCAGCGCAATCCAAGAGTTTGTCTCCTTTCAGGTCTGACTTCAATAGGGACCTGATAGTTAGCTCCTCCTACCCGTCTGGCTTTGACTTCAAGAACCGGCATAACATTCTCCAGTGCTTTCTTGAAGACTTCCATAGGATCCTGAGAAGTTTTCTCTTTAATGATATCAAACGCTCCATAAACGATTTTCTGCGCAACACCCTTTTTCCCGTCGAGCATGATATTGTTTACGAGCTTTGTTACAACAATACTGTTGTACAATGGGTCAGGGAGTATTTCCCTGACAGCAACATGGCCTTTTCTTGGCACTTGTCTTCCCTCCTATAAATGATATTCGGGGTAATACCCCGACCTCACAGGTACTCACGTAAGGACCGTGTCAGTGCAGTATACCGGCCAAAATACTAAGTCAGTGTACTGAACCTTTGTGTCCAACCCCGTAACCTCGGCTATTTCTTGACTTTAGCCGCCTTTGGCCTCTTGGCTCCATACTTGGAGCGACTCTGCAGACGATTGTTCACTCCTGCAGTATCAAGAGTTCCTCTGATGATGTGGTAACGCACACCAGGAAGATCCTTGACTTTTCCGCCTCTTATAAGAACTACCGAGTGTTCCTGAAGATTGTGTCCTATACCGGGAATGTAAGCAGTAACTTCCATTCCATTTGTCAGACGTACCCTTGCGACCTTACGAAGCGCAGAATTAGGTTTCTTAGGAGTCGTCGTCTTAACTACTGTACATACACCGCGTTTCTGAGGAGCCGTTATCTCTGTAGGAACCTTTTTCAGAGTATTCATTCCTCTGAGCAAAGCCGGAGAAGCGTCCTTGTAGTCCTTTGTCTCTCTTCCCTTCTTAACTAGTTGGTTGAACGTTGGCATCAATACACCTCCTTTCTCATTATTCACGCCGGCTTTTATAAAAATCGCCAAGCCAAAATAGTATATCACCGAAAAATGGATTTGACAATACTGGTATTTTGCCTAAACACTGCTTCTGCAAGGCTTATCAGTCCGTCATAAACCAAGAACCGATCATTCATGCCGGCTCTCAGATCTGCAGTTCATATCCTAATGATCAATGAATCGCAGTTCCAAACAGCTCGGCATTTTCTTTACAATCAGGCACTGAAGTTATGTTTCTGTACTTATTCATTCCTGTGCCTGCAGGTATCAGTTTACCTATGATAACATTTTCTTTCAGTCCAACAAGAGGATCGACCTTGCCTTTTACTGCTGCATCCGTCAGAACTCTTGTAGTTTCCTGGAAAGAAGCAGCTGAAAGGAATGAGTCAGTCGCAAGTGAAGCCTTTGTTATACCAAGAAGCACTGATTTCCCGGTTGATTCAATAGTCCCGTCATGTGCTGCTTTCTCATTGGCTTCTTCATAATCGAACATATCGACCAATGTGCCGGTCATCAATTCTGTGTCTCCCGGATCATCAACACGGTACTTCCTTAACATCTGTCTGGTTATTATCTCTATATGTTTATCATTGATCTCAACACCATTGTTCTTATATACTTTAACGACCTCACCTATAATATAATTCTGCACAGCTCTCACGCCTTTAAGCTTCATGATCTCATGTGGATTAACTGATCCTTCAGTAAGAAGATCACCCTTATTTACATAATCTCCATCTTTAACTATCAGCTGCGAGCCATATGGAACCGGATATGTCTTCGCGACCTCTTCGCTATCTGCCGGAGGAGTGATTACAATGTCCCTTCTTCTCTTCGAAGTTTCTTCCATTCGGATCACGCCATCGATTTCAGCCAATATAGCCTGCCCTTTAGGTTTTCTTGCTTCGAAAAGCTCTTCAACTCGGGGGAGACCCTGTGTGATATCGTCTCCTGAAGCAATACCACCGGTATGGAATGTACGCATCGTTAGCTGAGTACCCGGTTCACCTATCGATTGTGCAGCCATAATTCCTACAGCTTCTCCGATATTGGCAGGTTCATTAGTAGCAAGGTTTAAACCATAGCACTTTGAACATACACCGTATCTTGCTCTGCACGTAAGAACCGAACGGATCTTTATTTGCTTTGTTCCGGACTTCTCAATTCTTACAGCCAAATCGTCATCAATGATCTCATTAGATTTAACGATGATCTCACCACTTTGAGGATCAAGTATATCCTCAGCAGCATATCTGCCGGTGATCCTGTCATGGAGAGTTTTAACTATTCTCTTACCTGATCCTCCTGAAGTGATCTCACTTACATATATGCCCTCTTCAGTTCCACAGTCTTCTTCGCGAACTATGACATCTTGTGATACATCAACAAGTCTTCTTGTAAGATATCCTGAATCGGCTGTTTTCAGAGCAGTGTCCGAAAGAGCTTTACGGGCACCATGTGAAGATATAAAGAATTCAAGAACATTCATGCCTTCGCGAAGGTTTGACTTGATTGGTATTTCGATCGTCTTACCGGATGTATCGGACATGTTACCACGCATACCTGCAAGCTGTTTGATCTGGTTGATGTTTCCGCGGGCACCTGATTGCGACATCATATAGACCGGATTGAAAGGTCCGAGATTGTCCTTAAGAGCTGTGGTTATGTTATCAGTTGTCTTGCGCCAAACGTCAACTACTGCTGTGTATCTGCCATCCTCATTAAGAAGTCCGCGATTATACTTTCTTGTTATCGCGTCAACTGTCGCTTCTGCTTCTGTTATATATGTCTTTTTCACCTCAGGTACGATCATATCGTAAATACTTATCGATATGCCTCCCTTGGTCGAATACCTGAATCCCATTGATTTGATTTCATCCAGAATAACAGCTGTCTGAGATACACCCTGTGTTCTAATGCATCTTTCGATTATGCTTCCCAGCTCCTTCTTTCCTACAAGAAAATCACATTCAAGCTTAAGGAGATTCTCGGGAACAGAGCGGTCAACATACCCCAAATTCTGTGGGATGACCTGGTTGAAAACGAGTCTGCCCAGAGTACTCTCCGTTATCCCTGTCAGTTTCTCTCCATCATGATCAACCGTTACTCTGACTTTGATTTTAGCATGCAGATCTATCTCATGTTCATCCCAGGCCATGACAGCTTCATCTACGGAAGAGAAAACCTTTCCCTCTCCCTTTGCACCCGGCTTATCGATCGTCATATAATAGCATCCAATGACCATATCCTGTGTTGGAACTGTTACAGGTTTTCCGTCCTGTGGTTTCAGGAGGTTGTTAGCTGACAGCATAAGAAATCTCGCTTCAGCCTGTGCCTCAGCAGACAGAGGCACGTGAACAGCCATCTGATCACCGTCAAAGTCTGCATTATATGCTGTACAAACCAGCGGATGAAGTTTGATCGCTCTTCCTTCGACCAGGACCGGTTCAAAAGCCTGTATACCAAGTCGGTGCAAAGTAGGAGCTCTGTTGAGAAGAACAGGATGATCCTTGATAACATCATCCAGGATGTCCCAAACCTCATCAGTCGCTCTGTCAACGAGTTTCTTAGCAGTTTTAATATTGTGTGCAAGGCCATCCTTGACAACGCGCTTCATTACAAAAGGCTTGAAAAGCTCAAGCGCCATTTCCTTCGGGAGTCCACATTGATGGATCTTAAGTTCAGGTCCTACAACGATTACCGATCTTCCTGAATAATCGACCCTCTTCCCCAGAAGATTCTGACGAAAACGCCCTTGTTTACCTTTCAGCAGATCCGAAAGTGATTTCAGAGCACGATTCCCGGGTCCGGTAACAGCTCTTCCCCTCCTGCCGTTGTCTATGAGCGCGTCAACAGCTTCCTGAAGCATTCTCTTTTCGTTTCTGACTATGATCTCAGGAGCACTAAGAGAAAGCAGTTTAAGTAATCGGGAATTCCTGTTTATTACTCTCCTGTAAAGATCGTTTAAGTCAGAGGTAGCGAAACGTCCGCCGTCAAGCTGTACCATCGGTCTTAGTTCAGGCGGGAGAACAGGAATAACGTCCAGGACCATCCATTCCGGTTTATTTCCGGATTTCTTGAAAGCTTCAACAACTTCCAACCTTTTAATGATCCTAACTCTTTTCTGTCCTGTCGAAGAACGAAACTCTTCTCTCAGTTCTGCAGCCATTTTGTCTATATCTATAGCCTGAAGTATCATTTTGATCGCTTCAGCACCCATTTTAGCAACAAATCCTTTTCTTCCATAAGTATCAACAGCATCTCTATATTCTCTTTCAGATAAGATCTGCTTATAAGTCAGATTTGAGTCTTTAGGATCTACAACGATGTAGGAAGCAAAGTAGAGAACCTTTTCCAGCACTCTCGGTGACATATCAAGAATAAGTCCCATACGGCTTGGTATACCCCTGAAATACCAGATATGCGAAACAGGAGCGGCCAGTTTGATGTGTCCGAGTCGTTCGCGCCTTACCTTGGATTTCGTGACTTCTACTCCGCATCTGTCACAAACGATCCCCTTATAACGGATCTTCTTGTACTTACCACAATGACACTCCCAGTCCTTGGTAGGTCCAAATATCTTTTCACAGAAAAGACCATCTCTTTCAGGCTTTAATGTCCTGTAATTTATTGTCTCAGGTTTCTTGACTTCACCCCTTGACCACTCAAGTATTTTCTCGGGTGATGCAAGATTTATTCCAATTGCTTCGAAATTGTTCATTTCAAACATTTCACCAAAACTCCTTCCGCTATATAGCAGTTCTTACCAACGGATCTTCTGAAAACTCAATCTAAATCACTGTCATCCTGATCTATCTCGCTGCCATCACCATCAAGAATGACTTCAGAAAATCCTGAGTCAAATATCGCATCATCCTTAGATGTATGTTCCAATAATTCCTCCAGAACAGATTTATCAGCAATCAATACATCATTGTCATCATCAACTGATTCCTTTATGTCGATAGCAGTTTTCTCTTCTGTAAGAACACTGACATCCAGCCCAAGACTCTGTAGTTCCTTAACAAGAACTTTAAATGATTCAGGGACACCTGCTTCCGGGACGCTTTCACCCTTAACGATCGCTTCATACGTCTTGGTTCTTCCGCTGATGTCGTCAGACTTGACCGTCAGTATTTCCTGCAATGTGTAAGCTGCTCCGTAAGCTTCAAGAGCCCAAACTTCCATTTCTCCGAAACGCTGTCCCCCGAATTGCGCTTTGCCGCCAAGGGGTTGCTGCGTAACAAGTGAATACGGTCCGATTGATCTCGCATGGATCTTATCATCAACAAGATGCATCAATTTAAGTATATACATCATGCCGACTGTGATCCTGTTTTCAAACGTTTCTCCTGTTCTTCCGTCAAAAAGTACCGTTTTCCCGTCTTCATCCATGCCTGCAGCTTCAAAAGCAAACCTTAGGTCATCTTCACTTGCTCCATCAAAAACGGGGGTTGCCACCTTCCATCCCAGAAGTCTGGCTGCATGTCCAAGATGCACTTCAAGCAACTGCCCTATATTCATACGAGAAGGAACACCAAGAGGATTAAGAACTATGTCAAGAGGTGTTCCGTCAGGAAGGAACGGCATATCTTCTTCAGGAAGTATCCTTGAAATAACACCTTTGTTTCCATGACGTCCTGCTATTTTATCTCCTACAGAGATCTTTCTTTTCTGAGCAATATAGACCCGAACAAGCTTATTGACACCATGTTTCAGGTCATTGTCATTTTCACGTGTAAAAATCTTGACATCCACTATGATACCGGACTCACCATGCGGAACACGAACAGATGTGTCTCTGACTTCCCTGATCTTCTCACCGAAAATCGCCCTGTATAGTCTCTCTTCAGCTGTAAGCTCGGTCTCACCTTTAGGAGTCACCTTACCAACAAGTATATCTCCGGCATGAACCTCAGCACCTATTCTGATGATTCCCTCATCATCCAGGTCCTTAAGCATCTCATCACCGACATTTGGTACTTCTCTGGTTATTTCTTCCGGCCCAAGCTTAGTATCTCTGGCTTCACACTCATATTCCTCGATATGGATCGATGTGTAAACATCCTCCCTTACAAGACGCTCATTTATAAGAATCGCATCTTCGTAATTATATCCTTCCCAAGTCATGAATCCGATAAGCACATTCTTACCGAGCGCCAATTCGCCATTATCTGTTGAAGGTCCGTCAGCAATGATATCTCCCTGTTTCACTTCATCACCGATCTTCACAAGAGGTCTCTGATTAATGCATGTGCCCTGGTTCGACCTTACATACTTAGATAATTTGTATTCCCGGCGTTCTGTCTTTCCTGTCTTTACAACAACTCTGTCAGAAGCCACAAACTCAACTGTGCCGGATTTCTCGGCAACTACACACACCCCTGAATCCTTAGCAGCTCTGTGTTCCATCCCTGTGCCAATGATCGGAGATTCTGTTTTGATAAGTGGAACAGCCTGACGTTGCATATTCGAACCCATCAAAGCACGGTTAGCATCGTCATTACCAAGGAAAGGGATCAGAGAAGTTGCAACTGAAACCAACTGTTTAGGCGAAACGTCCATATAGTCAACACGGGAAGCTTCAACCTCAAGAAACTTATCCAGATACCTGCACACTACTTTCTTGTCCAGAAAGTGTCCTTCGGCATCAAGCGGTTCATTTGCCTGAGCTATATAGAAATAATCCTCAGCATCAGCCGTAAGATATCTTACCTCTGATGAAACTACTCCCTTTTCTTTATCATAGACTCTGTAAGGAGTTTCTATAAACCCATATCTGTTGACGATCGCATATGTTGCCAACGAATTTATAAGTCCTATATTCGGACCTTCAGGCGTTTCTATAGGACACATACGTCCGTAATGTGACGAGTGAACATCTCTGACTTCGAAATTAGCTCTTTCTCTGCTTAGCCCGCCCGGTCCGAGAGCCGAAAGTCTTCTTTTATGAGTTAATTCAGCAAGCGGATTCGGTTGATCCATAAACTGCGAAAGCTGTGACGATCCGAAGAACTCCTTAATAGCTGCACTAACCGGTCTTGTGTTTATCAGCTGAAGCGGAGTTACACTTTCGGCATCAGAAACTGTACCCATTCTTTCACGGATAACTCTTTCCATTCTTGCAAAGCCCACTCTTATTTGATTCTGAAGCAACTCTCCTACCGACCTGATACGCCTGTTGCCAAGGTGATCGATATCATCGACTTGACCGATCCCATACTGTATGCCGATTATATAACTGACTGAAGCGTATATATCTTCGAGTGTAAGATGCTTTGGAATAAGTTCGCCAACTTTCTTCTGTACAAGTGTTTCGATATTCTTTATCAGATCACCTTCAAGTTCAAGAGCCTCATTGAGTAATCTCCTGATCTCCGTAAATCTTACTCTCTCATTTAAGCCGAACTTCTCAAGTCTGTCAAAAGATAACCTCTCGTAATCCGACTTCTTCATCTGACTCTGCAGATAATCGCGTGCGTCAACTCTGTTGTTACCAATGACTTTAACAGCTTTATCACTTATGGTAACAGTATCACCGACAATAACTATCGGATATACAAATATTTCGTTAATGCCTGCGTTCTGAACATTCAGAGCTTTCTCTTCGGTTATGATCTCTCCTTCTTCAAGGAGGATCTCACCATCTTCACTTACAACATCCCCTGCCGATTTATGCCCTTTTATCCTGTCGGACAAAGCAAGTTTCTTATTAAGCTTATAGACACCAACTCTGGCCAGATCATATCTTTTAGGGTCAAAAAACATATTAACGAGGAGTGTTTCAGCTCCTTCTTCCGACACCGGCTCTCCGGGTCTTAATTTACGATAAAGTTCCTGAAGTCCTTCCTTCTTATCACTGCAGCCATCCTTTGCAATAGCATTGAGAATAAAGGATTCTTCTCCAAACCTTTCAATAAGTTCCTGGTTGGTTCCCAGTCCCAATGATCTAAGGAAAATAGTTATAGGGAACTTTCGTGTTCTGTCGATCCTTACATAAAGCACATCATTAGCATCTGTCTCATATTCAAGCCATGCTCCTCTGTTAGGTATCACCTGCGACGAAAACACATCTTTATCCAGTTTACTCTCTTTAGCCTCAGAAAAATATGCTCCAGGAGATCTCACGAGCTGACTGATTATGACCCTCTCCGCTCCATTTATAATAAATGTGCCTGTAGGGGTCATAAGCGGGAAATCACCGATATAAACTTGCTGATCCTTGATACTATTGTCTTTTCTGTTATACAGCTGAACGTTGATCCTGAATGGTGCCGCATAATTAGCATCACGCTCCTTACACTCTTCCATTCTGTAAGTCGGCTCCTTGGTGTTGATATACCTGTTTTCGTCCAAAGCTCTGTCAGCAGCTGCACTCCTGTCAAGATCAATAAAAGACAACTCCAGTTCTCCGGAATAATCAGTTATAGGAGAGACATCACGTAAGACCTCTTCCAACCCCTCGGTCAGAAACCATTTGAATGAATCCTTCTGGATCTTAACAAGATCCGGCATATCAATTGCTTCATTGATACTGGAATAAGTCATCCTCTTAGCTCTACCGAAAACTTCCTCTCTTGGACGCTTCTCAGTTTTAGGACGCACCATCAAAAATCACCTCGCGCATTCTTCGGCTATGCCGCTAAATATGTTGACTAAAATGCATAGTCACCATGGTCAAATAATAGATTTATGCATGCAAATCAGACATGCCATATACCCCGCGAAAAGGGCATAGTTTTCCCTATACCCGGATTAACGCGTTTTAATATGTTATCACCGGAATAATGACGTGTCAAGAATTATTTTACATTCGGCCGGTAAATTTTGGACCAATGATTTATACAATTCCAGCTGATAGATTTCACCTCATCCAAGATCAGTAAGTTTAACTCCAAAAGAATGAATCGTATATTGGAACTTTTCAAGGTCTTTATTTTCTTCTAATTCAGCTTTGAACTTCTCCTGAGCAAGAGTAGTCTTTATAGAATCGCTGTTACGAGAAAGAGAAGTACTTTCAGTCAAACCTTCAAACCACATTATGTGGAAACCATACGGAGTCCTTACTATTCCCATATCACCGGGTTTCCGAGAAGCATCAAAACTCCATGCGTCGAACGCAGGCATCATCTGACCACGCGTAACACTTTCATACAATCCTCCGTTAGTAACAGAACCGGGGTCAGAGGAATACTCCGTGACCATTTCAATAAAAGTCGCTTTATCAGTACATTTCCCAAGCACTTCACCGGCAAGGACCCTTGCTGCGTCCCACTCTTCTTTAGTGAAAACATCCCCGGCAGAAGTATCTTTCTCCTCGTTGGGCGAGATAAGTATATGTCTGACTGACGGCAGTGAAAATTCCGCGTCTCTTGAAATAAAATAGACAGCATAATAACCTGTTGTAAAATCAAATACTTCTTTATCACCTGATTTACGTTCATCACTGAAAAGCCATTCAGCTAGATCCTGATTAGCACCCTCAAGATCTTTCTTGCTCATAGAATTTATAAGGTAGCTGTCCGTATTGGCTTCAGAAGCTTCATATTCAGCTTTCTCATCGTCGGTCATAGTAGCAAGCAAATCATCGACTTTCTTCTGCTCTTCTTCCTTTTTCTTGTCAGCTTCGACCTTTTCTTCGTTCGTCAATTTCTCATATGCAGCCTTTTCATCGGCATCTTGTTTCTGCTCTGCAAGAAGCTTAAAGGACGCACTGTCTGTGACTTCTTCCAGAAAACTCTCAGCATCTTTCTCTGCTTTGCTTTTAGCGGCTTCTTTCTCTTCGTCTGTAGCATCGGCATCATTATCAACAGAAAAATACATCAGCCGGAAAGTCACAGCGTCATAATCATCCTTATTGGATAGATAGACTGCTTCGATTTCCTGATCGGAAACTTCTGTCTTCTCGATCTGCTCAGTAGCGTATTTGTCTCCTAATGTCATTTTCTCGAAAACAGGACGAAGAGACTTCATCGTAACATCTTTCCCAAACAGATCCATCAGATATTTATCAGCTTCGACTTTACTGCCAAGTTGCTCAATTAGATTATCAAATATAGAATCGATTTCCGTTTTATCAGTATCTTCAAGTGCTAATCCCTTTTCAGTTGCCAAAGTATAAAGGATATGTGATTCTACAACTTGCTTTGCTGCAAGATCATATGCGTAATCACGCCATGTCACATCCGTAAAATCTTCCTCGGTACAGAGTTCCTTTAACTTCTTTTTCCCCTCATCCGTTGACGGGTCAATGCTAAGGCTTGAAAGGACACCGTAATAAACATAACTGAATTCAGCACTTGATATCTTCTTCCCGTCGATGCTCATCGGTGGAAAAAGCTTCTGGGGCAAAGCAAACTGTATCGCCGCCCAGACGCCAACAGCTAAAATCAAAACGACCGCTATGATAGGTAAAAATATCCTGGTAAAAGTTCCGCCTTTACGGATCGGCTTCTTACCACCATCGGTTGATTTAAGACTGTCAAGTCTTCTCTTGCGCTCAAGGCGTCGTTCTTCTGAATTCCACATTTCGGGCTTATCCATTTTCTACCGTCCTCATATTTTCATATTATTACCGCTCATGCTCTTTAGGCATATCAGACACAGTAAATGCTATTATACACAAAAAATGAGATAATTTATAGTATTGATGTTTTGTTTTGATTTTTCTTGTTTCGGTCATACCCCAATTCTGAAGCTTTTTTATAAAAAGATGTGCTTTTAAGACCACTCATTCTTATCGCCTCAGTTCCTGTGATAGAACCTTCTTCCCATTTCCTGCAAATCGTTCTGAACCCCGCAGGAATGCTGACAGGCGGGCGACCTACTCTTCTTCCCTGCGCCCTGGCTCTCTCTATACCTATTTTCTTTTTTCTTGACATCGCATCACTCTCGATATCTGACAGGATCTCGAGAGTTCTAAGTATCTGTTCGGATGATACGGACCTTGTATCAAACGAAATATCAAGACAACAGAAGTCAGCTCCTGCTTTACTGATGATCGAGTTGATCTTCAGAAATTCCCGGATACTGCAGCATATCCTGTCCGCAGAAGCAACGTACAGCACATCTCCGGGCTTCAATACAGACAATGCCCGGTTGAGCTTATCCGAAGTCATATCATCTACATATATGCGCTCAAATCCTCCTATATCGTCAAGAAGAAGGGCTTGTCTGGCCGAGTCACGATCCTTATCATCAATTTTCATATAAGCATATCTGGCCATCATTTCTCCTTAGTTCTGTAACACATTTCTACAAGCTCTGAGGGGTCTTTGATCCAGTGTTCCGGGGCAGCTTCAATAAGTACAGAACGGTCCATATGCGTCCAGTCAACTATTGCTGTATGTGTTCCGGCTCTTTTAGCTGACACAAGATCGTGTATACTGTCACCGACGAAAAGAACTTCATTCAAAATAATATCGTTCCTGTTTCCGGTTTTTTCTGAAATCCTTCTTATGGCTTCCAACACGGGGTCAGGGTGTGGTTTATGCCTTGAAGTGTCTTCCCTGACAGTTATCTGATCGAAAAGATACCCAATCCCGAATTGTTCTATCGTATGAAATGCACTTTCATGCCTTTTAGAAGTAACAAGACCTGTGACTCCGCCGATATCCTTTATCTCCTCTATTGCTCTGATCAGTCTGTAGAAGATTCCGACACCATGGTCCAGATGGCTCCTGTTGTAGGCGAAGTATTCCTCTAAAGCTCCCTGTCTCAGTTCACGGGGCAGCACATCGAACGTCTTCTCCAGCGGCTCCCCTATCGTTGACAGCAAGTAATCATCAGAAACAGGTTCACCGCCGCTTACTTTAAAGACATGCCTGAAAGTTTCCATTATAAGCGGCACCGTATCGGCTACTGTTCCGTCAAAATCAAATAAAAAGTATTTATAGAGCATCAATTATCTGCCTTACCATTTGCCTCATTATTATCATGCACCTGATCGTCTGAAGGCATTATTTCGATCCTTATCTCGGAGATCCTTTTCTCTTCCATTTTACTTACAGTCAGTCTGAGATTAAAATAGTTGACTTCAGGATGCTCATTTTCATCCGGGATCCTTCCAAGCAGATCAAGCACCAAACCGGCTATCGTGTCATAGTCCCTGTCTTCAGGAAGCTTCATATTAAGTTCTTCAGATATCTCATCAAGTGCTGTAAATCCGTCAACAATAAGAGTGTTCTCATCTATTCGTACTATTTCTTCAGCTTCCTCGTCATATTCGTCCTGCATATTTCCTACTATCTCTTCCAGAAGGTCTTCCATCGTTATGATTCCTGCCGTTCCGCCATACTCGTCTATTACTACCGCTATCTGCGCTCGTGCTATCTGCATTTCACGAAAAGCAGTGTCGATAGTCTTAGACTCAGGGAGAATATATGGTTCTCTTATCATATCCTCAAGATTAAATGGTCCTTTAAGCCCTTCTACAGCAAGAGTCAAAAGATCTTTCGAATGAAGTATACCTATGATATTATCTATGGACTCTTTATATACAGGTATTCGGGTAAACTTCTCACTAACCGTTATAGCAAGCACTTCCTCGAAAGTAGATTCTATATCCAAAGCGACAACATTTGTCCTGTGAGTCATTATTTCCGAAACCTGAGTATCATTAAGCTCAAAGATGTTCTCGATCATTTCCTTCTCATCTTCATGGATAGTACCGGTTTCACGTCCAACATTGACCATCATTCTTATTTCTTCCTCAGTAACAGTCCTGTCATTTTCATCACTGTTTATTCCGAACAGCTTTAATATCACTGATGTAGAGAATGTCAGAAAGCAGACGAAAGGTTTGAGCAGTGTTCCTACAAAAGTCAACAATCCCAGAGTGTATTTCAAGACACCATCCGGCGAATGCATGGCTATCCTTTTCGGAACAAGTTCTCCGAAAACCAATGAAATGTAAGATAAGATGGCTGTTACCAGGATCATTACGATCGTTTGCAGTCCGGGAAAATCAAAGATCTGCCGGATCCATTCGGTCAATGGTGCAGCAAATTTACTTGCTGCCAAAGCACTTGCGAAGAAGCCTGCAAAAGTGATACCCACTTGGATCGTTGAAAGGAAGTTGGTTGGTTTATCCAGAAATTTCATGATTCGCTGGGATCTCAGGTCACCTTCCTCGGCAAGAAGGCGCACTTTGTTGTCATTCAATGTGATCACCGCCATTTCAGAGGCGGCAAAAGCTGCATTGAAAAAAATCAACAAAAATAAAACTAATAAATCTAGGATCAATCTGAGATTTGTGTCTCCGGCCGAAATCGTTGCATTACCGATCAAACTAAACAATCGGTCGCTACTGTCCGCATCCACTTGATGTGTTCTCTCCTTTTTGCTCCCGTGAACCGGGATTTATGTATTGTTTTCCTATTCTATCACATAAGCTTGTTTTTGACAAAAAAAGACCGGCACGGGAAAATGTACCGGTCTGTTTTCTAAACTCCAGCTTATATCAGGCGTTTGCGTCTTTCTTAGCCATAAACTTTACAAGATCCACAACACGGTTAGAATATCCCCATTCATTGTCATACCAGGAAACGATTTTAAAGAACCTTTTCTCGCCTTTAAGATTGTTCTGTAGCGTAGCAAGTGAATCATAGATAGAAGAACGGTCGTCATGTATAAAGTCAGTCGATACAAGCTCTTCATCGGTGAATCCGAGTATCCCGCTGAGATATGTATTAGATGCGTTCTTAAGCAAGGCATCTATCTCTTCTATAGAAGTGTCTTTCTCTGTTCTGAAAGTAAGGTCAACAACTGATACGTCAGGCGTTGGAACACGGAATGACATACCTGTCAGCTTGCCCTTTGTTACAGGCAGAACTTCGCCGACTGCTTTAGCGGCACCTGTCGTAGAAGGAATGATATTGATCGCTGCCGCACGTCCGCCTCTCCAATCCTTCTTGGAAGGACCGTCAACCGTTTTCTGTGTAGCTGTGTATGAGTGGATAGTTGTCATAAGTCCTGTTTCAACTCCGAGTCCCTCTTTCAGGAGAACGTGAACAACAGGAGCAAGACAGTTTGTCGTGCAAGATGCGTTTGAAACCACATTGTGCTGAGCTGAATCATATTCTTCATGATTTACGCCCATTACCAGTGTCTTAACACCGCCTTTACCGGGAGCAGAAATAATAACTTTCTTCGCACCGGCTGCAAGATGACCACCGGCAGCATCAAGAGTCGTGAAAAGTCCGGTTGATTCGATGACATATTCAACACCGAGATCTTTCCAAGGCAGATCCGCAGGATTTCTCTGTGCCATTACACATTTTACTTCATTACCATTGACTACGATAACGTCATTACTTTCAACATCAGGTGAACTCTTCTTGGTAGACACTGCATGCTTGAATTTCCCTTGTACTGAGTCATACTTGATCTGATAAGCGAAATAGTCTGCGTCTGTCGAAACATCGACAACAGCAACTACATCGATTTCTTTTCCGAGAAGCCCCTGATCACAGATCGCCTGGAAAACCATACGGCCTATACGGCCGAAACCATTGATACCAACTTTGATCGCCATTTAAAAACCTCCTGTTTTATGCCCTCAGGCTTTGTTTGCACCAAAATAATTCTATATTACCCTGAAGCTTTTTGCAAATGCTTTACTACTGTAACATATGGCAGAAAAACGCTTCTATCACACTTTCTTATGTTGCAATTTACTTAAGATAGAAGATTTCCTGCATGAATTCGATAGGATCTTCTTGATTGTAATCGAATGAACCTTCTACCATTTGCGATGTCAACGCGTCCCACTTTCTGCAGATCTCACTTTCAGCAATATATTTCGCTGCAGCAGCCGGGTCAGGGCACTCATAAATATAGAAAAACTGATTTCCATTTCGGAAAATAGAGTAATCGGATATCCCTGCTCTTCTGTGTTCTTCCATTATCTCCGGCCATGGATCAAGATGCATTCTGACATACTCATCGACGAATTCGGGTTTCACCTTCCATGTCCATGCGTATTTGTTATTACCATCTTTCATAAATCAAATCAGCTCCCTTCTATATATACGTTATGATTTCAGACAAAAGCATTGAACTGGCTCATGTAAAGGTCGTGATATTTACCTCTGCTGCTGATCAGCTCATCATGTGTTCCACGTTCAAGGATGTTCTTGTCTGATATGTACATTATCTGAGACACGCTTCGTATCGTCGATAATCTGTGAGCTATTATAAAAGAAGTTCTTCCCTTCAAAAGCTTGTCCAGGCCTTTCTGAAGTGCTTGCTCTGTCTTAGTATCGATACTGGCAGTCGCTTCGTCCATTATCAGTATGGCGGGATCTGAAAGAAGTACTCTGGCAAAAGATATAAGTTGCTTTTCTCCTGCTGATACACCTGTACCCTGCTCATTGATCACAGTATCATAACCATCAGTAAGTTCCTCTATAAAATCATGAGCCATGACGGCTTTCGCTGCTTCAATGCACTCTTCATCCGTAGCTTCAAGTCTTCCGTAGCGAATGTTTTCCATAATAGTACCGGGAAACAGGAATGGCTCCTGCAACATTATCCCCATTTGCTTTCTCAGTGAATCCAGCCTGACTTTCTTGATATCGTGACCATCGATAGTGATCTGCCCTCCCTGGATATCATAAAACCTGCTGACAAGATTTACTATCGTAGATTTTCCGCCACCTGTTGGTCCGACAAGAGCAATGGAATCCCCCGGTGCAGCTTTGAATGTTACGTTCTTTAGTATCGGAACACCTTCTTCATAAGAAAAATCCACTGACCGAAACTCGATATCCCCTTTTATAGGAGGCAGATCATACGCATCGTCCTGATCTTCAATATTCAAAGGTTCATCCAGAAATTCGAATATCCTCTCGATATACGCTGCCGAGTTTATCAACTGGGAATAGAAGGATGTGAATGTATTGATAGGGATCCAGAATCTCCATACATAACTCACAAAAGCTACTATCACACCTACGCCGATCGCTTCACCTGAAGAACTAGCAAGCCAAAGAGCACCGGCGGCATATAAAAGCGCAACCGTCCCGTTTGTTACGGCCTCTATGTATGGCCCGATAGAAAGAGATACCATAACAGTTCTCATCCAGCCGTATCTGTAGTCTGATGATAGCGTATTGAAAATATTCAGATTCTCATCTTCCCTTACAAATGCCTGAGTAACTTTCATCCCGGATATACTCTCCTGAGTGTATGCGTTCAGATTTGAAATCTTCCTGCTTAGATACTGGTGGGCACGTCTCTGTATTCCTTTCAGCAGAAGTATACCTATTGCAAGAAGAGGTATGCCTGCCATCGCATACAACGTCAGGACAGGACTGAGCATTATCATATAAACTATGATTATTATAAGGCTTATCAGTTCAACTACCACATTAAGCAGACCGTTAGAAAGAAGATCGCTTATATTATTAACGTAGTTTACTATGCGGACAAGTATTTTACCGTGCGGTCTGCTGTCAAAATAAGAGAAAGGCAGATCCTGCAAATGTCTGAACATATCAAGCCGTATATCATGAATGATCCCTTGTCCGGCTTCATTCGTATATTTGGCCCTGACTGCCGTCAAAACCGATGAAACAGCAATTATCCCGGTAAGCGCTGCAGCCATAATGACCAATCCTTTGATATTTCCGTCAGGAATGTGATCCTGAATGACGACCATGAGGATCATAGGAGAAAGAAGGCTCAGAGCACTCGCAACTATCATAGACCCCATAGCCGTAAGTATCTTCCTGATATAAGGCTTTACATAACGCAATATTCTTACAAATTGAGTAAAATCAAATGGCGTCTCGAGTTCTTCGTCAACGTCGTATTTATTTCTGGCCATACACGCTCACCTCCTCTCTTCTGAAATACCGGATCTGTCGAATGCGATGCCGGATTGTGTAAGGTAGACCTCATGATATGTTCCTCCAAGAGCCACAAGTTCTTCATGTGTCCCCTGTTCTACGATCCTTCCCTTGTCAATGACCAGGATCAGGTCACAATTTCTTACTGATGATATCCTGTGGGCGATCGTTATCACAGTCTTGTCCCGTTGAAATCTATCAAGGTTCTTCTGGATCTCAAACTCAGTTTCCATATCGATCGCTGAAGTCGTATCATCAAGTATAAGTATCTCAGGGTCGAAGCACAGAGCACGGGCGAGAGATATTCTCTGTCTCTGGCCACCGGACAGGCCTACTCCTCTTTCACCGACTATCGTTTCATATCCCTCCGGCATTGACGAAATGAATTTATCAGCCGCAGCTATCTCTGCCATCCTTCTTACTTCATCGAATGGTGCATCAAGCCTTCCATATGCAACATTTCCTTCCACAGTATCAGAGAACAGGAAAACATCCTGCATGACGATACCGATCTTACGTCTGAGGTCATGTATATCGAACTCCCTTATATCATGTCCGTATATCTTGAGTTTGCCGGAGGAAACATCATAAAATCTGGCTATAAGGTTGATGATGGTCGTTTTGCCACTTCCTGTCGCTCCTACAATACCGATCTTCTGCCCCTTAGTGATCCTGAAAGATATGTTTTTCAAAACAGTTTTCTCAGTCTTATTACCGGTGGGAATAGTTCTTTCGGTCGGGTATCTGAAACATACATCTGAAAACTCTATAACCGTATCATTCTCAGGATCATTGGCAACAACCGGAATTTCCGGATTTTTCACACGCGATCTGGTATTGAGCATCTCTATGATCTTATCAGCTGATGCAGCATATCGTTGTATTTCATTCATAAGACCACCGAGCATTCTCATAGGAGTACTTACAACGAATAGTATCCCATTGAATGCAACAAGACCTCCTATGGTCATTGAACCCTTTATTACAAATATTCCGCCGAGAAGTATTACCGGTACCGCAAGAAAATTCGAGATCCCATCAAGAGCCGGGATGTACTTGAGCCATACAGATACACTTTTCAAGCTGACTTTTCTGTACTCCTCGTTCTTATATTCAAATCCGTCCACCTCATGCTCTTTTCGCACAAAGGCCTTGACTACACGATTTCCCCCGATATTCTGCTGAACAACAGAATTCAACGAAGAAAAGCCTTTTCTTACCTGATCCCATACAGGGCGGACCTCTTTCCGGAATTTATTCGCCAATATTACTATAAGCGGAGATAACGCCAAAGTTGCCAGTGTCAACACCCAATTTATCGAAAACATCAGTATCATTCCCATAGTGAAAAGCATTATCTGCTCAAATATAGCCATCAGCACATAAGAAGTGAAATGCCGGACCATGTCGAGATCACCGGTCATTCTTGCCATTATGTCTCCGACACTGTTCCTGTCATAGAACGGCTGGTCCAGACCTTGCAGGTGCCTGTACAGGCCTTGTCTCAAGCGCATCATCAGATTCTGTGATGTGTTCTCGTATATCCCTCTATATGAAAGTCCGACCAGCGACCTGAACACAGGTATACCAACTATCATCAGGCAATACGGCAATATAAGGGTGAGATCCTTACCTTCATATACATTGTCGACGAACATCCCGATCACAGCGGAAACCGCGGTCGAAAGCGACATGGATATCCCTGTAAGAATGAAAGCAACAATGAATCTCCCTCTTACCGGATATATAAGTTGCCACCACCATCTGTAGGGCTTGCCGACATACTTGTAAACCGTGTCAGACCTTATGCCTTCCCCGGGTTCACGCGGTATATCATAGTTCTTTCTTCGCCGGATTGTTTTAGTGACAGATCTCTTGCTGCGTATGTGATCCTCTTCTTCAGATGGAATCATAAGTACCTCTTGGCGGATTTGCTCACGCACCGCTAATAATTATTTCGTACTATCTTACCCTATAATGAACATAATTTGAACCCTATTTATGATATTTCTCATTGTTATTTATTTTAAACGCCCGATAGATCTGTTCAAGAAATATCAGCCTTACAAGTCTATGCGGGAAAGTCAGTTTTGAAACAGAGAAAGTATCGTCTGATCTTCGCTTTACAGCGTCAGATATTCCGTTTGAACCACCGATCACAAACGTGACCGAAGAACCTCCTCTTTCCATCCATCCGGCCATCCTTGAGGCAAAACAGACCGAGTCAGATTCAACTCCGTCGATCTCCAGTGTGATGACCAGATCATTGCTCCTGATCTTTGACAGGATCTTTTCACCTTCTCTATCCAGATCAGATCTGATGTCGCCGCTTTCCGGCTGGTCAGGTACTTCAGCGATCATGACAGCACTATAACGGGAAATGCGCTTTACGTATTCCTCGATACCCATTTTTAGCCACTTCTCTTTGATTTTGCCGACAGCGATCAATCGGATATTCATATAAAGTCCTTTATATGACCCAAGGGTCTCCGGGGATGTGCCTGGGCGCTATCTGAAGTTTATAATCTTTACCCGGTCTCGCACCGTTTGCACTCATGTGACTTACTGTTGTACTGTATGCGATATCAGGTGTATTATTTTCCGCGCTCAGATGTGACAGTATGAAATTTTCAGTACCGCTTTCAAGTAGAAGACCTACCGTTTGAGCACAATCCTCATTCGAGAGATGCCCCCTGCTTCCGTCGATCCTTCGCTTGAGCGGCCAGGGATATGGCCCTTCAAAAAGCATATTTCTGTCATAATTCGACTCAAGAAAGATTGCACTGCTACCAGAAATCTCCGCCATGACATCCGGCGTCATCTCGCCGATATCAGTGAGAAAACTTACACTTCCACTTTCCGATCTGATCGAGTAACCAACACAGTCAGCAGAATCATGTGAAACAGAGAAACTCTTAACAGAGACGTCCCCGATACAGAAATCATCACCCGGCTCGAAAACGTTAACGAGTTCATCCGGGACGACCCCTACGGGCATCCTTTGCAAAGCGTCCCATGTTATCCTGCTGAGATACAGTGGCACCTTATATCTGCGCACAAGAACGCCGATGCCTGCCATGTGATCGATATGTTCATGCGTCAGAAGAATAGCGTCGATCGAAGCACAATCCTCACCGATCAGACTCATCGCCGCCTGTATCCGTTTCCCGCTCATTCCTGCATCTATGAGCAATGAAACAGGTTTATTTACCATTCTGATAAAAGTTGAATTCCCGCTGCTTCCGCTGAATAGGGAACAAATTCGAAACATTATGTATTCCTGACTCTGACTTTGGCCTGTGTATGATCCTGTGTCAGTCTTCTGTTCTGCTTATATCAGCTCCGAGTGCTCTGAGTTTACACTCGAAATTCTCATATCCTCTCTCAATAGCCCTGACATCCGCTACCTCTGTTGTTCCGGCAGCTGCAAGACCTGCAATCACCATAGCCGCACCTGCTCTGAGATCCCTTGCTGTCACTCTGGCACCGGTAAGTTTACACGGTCCTTCAACAGTTGCAACTCTTCCGGTTATGAGGACTTCAGCCCCCATCATCTTGAGATCATCTATATATTGATACCTGTTATCCCAGACATTCTCATTCATACGCCCGGTACCTTCGGCCTGCGTAAGCAATACTGTTGATTGAGGCTGCAGATCTGTAGGAAACCCGGGATAAGGCATAGTCATAAAATTAGTAGCCTGCAGTCTCTTTCTCCGCTGCATATACACTCTGATCCATTCATCACCGGTCTCGATAACTGCTCCCATCTCCTCAAGTTTCGCAGTAAGAGGTTCCATATGCTTTGGAATTATATTCGTAATTCTTATATCACCGGTAGTAGCTGCGGCAGCTATCATAAAAGTGCCTGCTTCGATCTGATCAGGAATAACAGCGTATGTGCTGTTTCCAGGCAGAGTTCTGACGCCGGTTATCCTTATCACATCAGTACCTGCGCCTTTTATGTTCGCACCCATAGTATTAAGGAAGTTAGCAATGTCAACTATATGTGGTTCTCTGGCCGCATTCTCTATTACCGTCACTCCCTCGGCTTTGGCTGCCGCTATCATAAGATTGACCGTAGACCCTACGCTTACTTTATCAAAATAAACATGATCACCTGTTAGTCTGTCAGCAGTAAGTGTTATTTTACCAAACTCAATGCTATGTTTAGCCCCCAGAGCATTAAATCCTTTAAGATGCTGATCTATAGGCCTTGTTCCGAAATCACACCCGCCGGGCATATAAAGTATCGCTTTGCCAAGACGTCCAAGCAAAGCACCCATAAGATAATAAGAAGCCCTTATACTTCTTGCCTTATCATTCGTCGCATCACAAGTCCGCAGTTTAGCAGGGTCGATTTTCACCGTTCCGCCTTCTTCACGGGTAACTTCTGCACCAAGATATTCACATATATCGATCATGATACAGACATCTGCGATCCCCGGAACATTCTCGATCGTACAAGGACCGTCCAACAGCATAGAAGCTGCGATTATCCCTAAAGCGGCATTCTTAGAACCGCTGATCTCAACTTCACCTTTAAGGCGTTTTCCGCCCTTTATCATATAACTAGCCAATTTGGCTCTACCTCACTATCTAAAATCAGTTTATTGTATCATAAACCTCTAATTATTCCAACGAATCATCAATGTTATCATATACTGTACGCTCTATCAATTCAGTTATGTCTTCTGCCTGAAATTTGCCGAGATCTCCTTCGTGCATTCCGATTTCCTTTGCCCTTGAAGAAAGTAATTTTCTGGCCTCAGCATAAATATTGATCTCTGTTTCTCCGGATCCTGTAGGTACATACTCAAATGCATCGGCAAAAAGCTTTCTTGCGGTGGGAATCCGTATTATAAAATCAGTACCCTTACCCAGAATGCTGTTCACACTTATATCACCTCTGTGATAATCAGTCAATTCCTTAGCAATAGAAAGGCCAAGTCCCGTTCCGCCATACATTCTGGAACCGGTCATATCGACACGATAGAATCTGTCAAATATAAACGGGATCTTATCCTCCGCTATCCCAAACCCTGTATCAGAAACCTTCACATACACATCATCAACGAGTATCCCGAGATAAACTGTAACTTTTCCGGAATTCTCAGTATACTTTATCGCATTGGAAACGATATTGAGCAATATTCTCTCTATACCGGATCTGTCAGCAAATATCCACGGAAGTTTTCCCAATGAATAACACTGGAGCTTGATCTTCTTCTCTTGAGCCTGCAGTTGAAGCCTCTCAATGACTGATCTGGTGATCGCTTCAAGATCATGCTGGTCCATTCCCGAAACCATACCTTTGTTATCTATCCTTGAAAGAAGAAGCAGATTATCTACAAGAGTTTCCATCCTTATGGAATCCTCATGGACCCTCAGAATATCTTTTCTGACCGACTCCGGGCTTTTCTCCTTCAATCCCCAGTCTAGCAGTGACTCTGTATAAGTCTTGATGGTGGTCAACGGAGTTCTGAGTTCATGCGAGACATTAGCCACAAACTCTTTCCTCCGCTTATTCTCCTGCTCATGAGTGGTTATATCCTGAACAGAAATCAGCGTTGCCGAGCGCGAATCACGTTCAAGCATTGCATTTTTAAGTTTGATCCTAACATTTCGGGAACCTATCTCACAATGAACTTCATTTAACCCTGTACCAAGCATTATGCCTGCCTGAAGACCATTTTCTCTTCCAAACTCAAACAAAAACCTCTTGAAGGTTCCGGGTGGTTCTTCTATCTGAAGTATCTTACAGAAAGCATTGTTGTAATTTATAAGACTCCCGTCACCACCATACGCAACTATACCTACATCAAGATCACTCAAAATCGCTTCAGCCTTATTCTTTTCATGCAAAAACCTGCTTACAGTTGCATCAAGCAACTTAGACTTAGATTTTCTTTCCCTTCGGAAATAGATCACTGCAGCGACCATACCTACAAGTACCCCTGCTGCAACACCAAGAAAAAGAACAATCCAGGCGGACTGCTCTTCAAATAAACTTATGATCTTTCTGAAGGATTCAGTTAGATTCAAAATAGTACCCTACTCCACGCTTGGTCAACAAATATCTGTAGTTCTGCTGATCAGGCTCAAGTTTCTCCCGGGTCCGCCTTACCGTGACATCAACTGTTCTTACGTCACCAAAGTATTCATAACCCCAAACCTTTTCAAGCAATGCTTCACGTGAAAAAACCTGACCTTTATTCCTTGCAAGAAAAAGAACAAGTTCGAATTCTCGCAAAGTCAGCTCTATAACTTTACCTGCAAATCTAATTTCATACTTATCTATATCGATCTCCAGTTCTCCGAAGCTGAGTACTTTGTCCTGATCCTCCTGTGTGCTCTCGTTGAATGTAAGCCTTCTCAACTGTGCTTTGACTCTGGCGAGAACTTCTCTGACACTGAACGGTTTGGTTATGTAATCATCCGCTCCCAATTCGAGACCCAGGACTTTGTCTATTTCTTCAGATTTAGCTGTAAGCATGAGTATCGGTATATTAGTCTTCTGTCTTAATCTCCTGCATACATCAAACCCATCCATCTTGGGTAACATGCAGTCCAGCAGTATCAGATCAGGTTTCTGGCTTTCGGCGACTTCCAGAGCTTGTATCCCGTCATAAGCAGCAATAACAGTATAACCTTCGCGTTCAAGATTGACCTTAAGAATATCTACGATATTATGTTCATCATCAACAACAAGGATCTTCATCGGATACTCCTCCATATAATATTCTGTCTCAGTGATTTCGCATGCTACCTAAACTGAATGTAGACCAGAATGTTAAAACTATATTTCAATATTATATCATATCAGATTTTTTGGTGTGATTAAATATATGCGTCCTTGAAATTCTGCATAATGAGACAGGCACATTAAGGTGCGGCAGAAAGTCCCAGAGATTTTCTAAGTAATGCCAGTCCCCAGCACAACCATGCACACTGTTCACCATTACCCGGATCATTATATGTCCAACCGTGATCACCGGGAATGAAGTTTTCGGCGAAAAGTTCCGTTTTATTGATCCTGTCAAGAAATCTGACCCAATCATAGATACGGTCCCACTCATTTTTCCTCAGACAATAAGCTATATCCCAGCCAATGAATTTGCCAAGGATAGCTGTATTGAGCGATCCGTCAGTGCTGTACTCAGTGCAAAGATAATGTATATCTTCTGCATGCGGAGCTGCAAGTCTGAGGTGCCTGACGGCCAGGTCAACAGTATTATCAAGCACACTACCGTCAAGAGCCTCCCACTGCGCCGCGACAGGGGAAAAATTGACCCAGCTCATTGCATCGAAAGGCTTCCCCCATTCGCCATCAGGTAGTCTCATTTCAAGATATACCTTCTTATCATCCACAGTCCGTGTCAGAAACTCATCGATTCCTTCTCTAAGCAGCTTTGACCGTTCAACGAAGAACTCTGCAGAGCTGTGATCACCTTTTCGCTCAGCCAATGCGGCCATCTTCTCAAGCGAAGCACCGCCGAAGCTCTGTGTAAGCAGGTCGAATGTATTCCATCTTCTTCCTTCACGACTATGCTCAAAAGCACAGTTAAAAATCAATTTGAGACTTTCACTCGGGAACATGTGCGGATAGACATCTCTCGGGCAATTTGCCTCATAGAAGAAGTACGGCATATCGAAAATATCAACAAGCTGATCTTTCACGAAATCGTAATATTTATCCTCGAAATCTTCAGATATCCTATCTGTAAGACACAGCTCGGCATATGACTTAATAACATGCAAAGCTCCATCCGGTTGGTTATCCATGCTGAACTGCTGCTCGATCTCACCTCTATCATTCAGATATGGCTTGAATGCTATATGAGGTATCCTGCGCCTTCCCATCCGAATAGCAGACTCCAAGGCGAATCCTGTTATTTTCGCTGCTGTCTCATACTCATCAGTCTCGATCAATAACCTGACGATACCTCCGGTGGTCCTGCAAAACATCACCTGTCCATAGCCTCCCTCAGCCACTGATTCAGGCAAAAATCCATCCTGACCGACCCGGCTGATAAGACTGTCATATGTCGATTTATAGACTTTGCCGACATTTCCTTCAGTCAGCAGGTCCCTGATCAATTTTTTCATAAAGCTTTTTTCCTTTTAAGTCTTACCCACACTCTGTACCCGTTCGCCATCTCGACATTAGCATCAAGATCACTCTTTCTGTCGACTTCGATATTGAAACGCGCAAACATTGCCCGATCATTAAGTATCTTCACTTCCAGACAATTTGAATCACAGACCTCCCAATTTTCAAAATTGCCCCACTCAACAAAACCGAAAGGCATTGAATACCAGGAAGTAAAAGAATATGTGTATTGCTTTATGTCTCCTTCACGCCTCACGTCCCACCCGTATAGATTCGGAAGATTCGGCTCAACAGGATAAGGGCGTCCGGGAAGCACATCATATTGCGCCTTATAATTCAGCACTGTGTGAGGTGTTACAGAAGGCTGATCAAATATCAGCATACAATCCTTATCAAAATGAAAAACAGAATCCGGGAAATGCCCTGCAAATCCCATTTCGTTTGGTTTAGATCCTCTCGGAAAAGGCATCACATAATAATAAATTGAGCCATGATACTTGTCCGTAGTGAGAAGTGTAGACGGGATAACACCGTTATTACTTGTTGCTTTGTAATCGGCAATAGCTTCAGGAAGTGTCATGACCGATGCACCGCTTTCCTTGACTGCACGGATAAGCCGGATAAGAAGGCTTTTCATGGTTTCAGTATTTTCTTTAGACGCTCCCTCTAATGTATGCTCCTGTCCTTCATCCAGAAATATGTTGTTAGCTTCTTCCTGTACACAGAAGTATACCCTGTCATTCCACTGTGTGTTTAAAATCATTTCATCGAGTAGTTCCCGGAAAAAAGTGATGTGACTGTCATCACCAAGTGTCCTGCTCCTTACGATCTCCATGGGATCAGTACAGAAATTGATCGACTGCCCTAAATGAAATCCTTTATGAACATCCCTTACTGTCCATGGTATACCGATTATTTCAGAATCTTCTGATGAGGAAGGAATAAAGGGAACTTTCTCAGAAAGCCTGAACATTCCCCATGGTGTACCCCAGTGGGTTATATTATCTGTTCCGTTTTGGAAGTCACAATATCCCCATATACCCTCGACTCCGGAACTTTTCTCGGCCTCAAGAGTATCTTTATCCGGACGGTAACTTGCCGTGATCAGCTTTTCCATCCAGGGGAACTCCCTGCTCCAATCCTGAAAGCTTTCCTTTCCTCTTGATATGATTATCTGGTCACCATACTGTCTGTTGTACTCATATAAAATGTCTTTAACAGATAGTGCGAACTCATAATCCATCTTCCAGTTGACCGGTATATCCTCTGAATGGATTAGATCTGCCATTCCTTTAAACGCAGATACATTATCCTTGTTGTAAGTGTAAACGATCGACGAAAAAGTAAATATGATTTTCCCCGGAGCCTTCTTCTTCATTTTAATACTCTTTCTTGCCTCTATTTTGACAAAAGCACCGTCAGTATTTCTTTCGCTTTCAAATCAAACTCTCTGTCTCCTGTTTTAAGACCAGACCCGGGATCATCTGAACAAGTCTCATCAAGTCCGGAACGTTTGATCTCATCTTTATAGCTAATCTTTACTTCTGAACGGCTCTGCGATAGATTGACCAGTCTGAGAGCAAAGTTCTTCCGATCTTCGGTCATCTTCAGAGCTGTGACCAATATACCTTCACCCTCAACACTTACCAATGGCTCATTGTCCTTTATGCGAACCTCCGGATGCAGATCAGGCAAATAGTAAAACTCAGCATTATCACTTCCCTGTATCGCAAAACGACCTCCTGCGAATTTCTTTCTGTCACATGATCCAAAGACGACTTCCGGCGGGGTACGGAACTGAGCTGATCTTGAAGGTAAACCGCTCCTGTCTCCCGTATACGATATCAGAGCAAACCTAGCTGTTATGAAGCGTTTACACTGATTACCGGGAACATCCCATTTCGGTCCGGCATATGATGTTCCATTATCACCAACGGTGATACACGGATTACCTCTTACTAAAGTAAATGCAAGAGTTCCCGGTTTGTTTAACAGGTGCTCATATTCATGGTTGCCTGTAGTGAAAACTGCTGTACCGCCAATGTTGCTCTCGATCCCGGCAACAGAAGTATTAGCATGCACAGGGCTTTTCGTATCAGGATAATCAGGCTCGATATCGTGATCGACTATATCAAAAGGGATGTCTCCGAAACTCATCCTGCTTTTCAACCCTGTATCGATCAGAAGGCGCATTCTGTGGTTGTCGGAATTATTCTCAAATCCGACATCGATCTCCAGAAGGTCGTTCCCGTAGTCTGCGGATAAAGTAACTGAAACAGGGCAACGAACGGTCTCTTTGGTTCTTGCCCGAGTCGGATGATCATATCCTGAAGGCAATTCCATATCATACAAGATCCTTACGGATCTTCTGAATCCCGGTATATCCATCACTTCAACCGATGCAGGATATTCGTCTGCGTATCTTATCCGGTCATTCAAAGGAAGGAAAACATATGCATCGCCCAGGTCAGCTTCCTCCTCTATCCTTATTGCATTAACAACTGTGAGCTCCTCAGCAAGATACTTGACATTTATTTTCCCTTCAGAGCTAATAACTATTTTCATGTCGCCGGTGGTGATTTCTGCATTTTCGTCTTCAAGTTTCTCAAAATCATTTCCGACACATACTACTCCTTCGTCAAAAGACTCTTGCCTTATCACTTTCAACCCTTTGACTGAATATCCGTTTGTTCCGGGATCCTTAATAAGAATATCGTAGACTCTGACATCAAGTATGCCCGGCAGATTGAGTGCAGTAAAAACATCATGTCTTCGATCGGTCACATCCGTCACAGAAAACCTTACCGGAACTCCATCGGCAGTTTCAAGCCTGAATCCTTTAACTTCTTCCGAAGCAAGGAACATCGCCTGCCCCTTAAGAATGCCTGTCCATTTATCAGATTGCCCGTTTATTATGCATATAACATCACCATCGTCTGACCAGTCATATATTTCTGAATGCGTCAGGATATCCATACTCTTCTTCTGAATCAGATAAGATGAAGCTTCTCCTATTCTTTCATATAGATCTTCCATATGATCATGCACCTCATCACGGGAGCATCCGCATATGGAATCATGAGGATGTGTTTTAAGCAGTGATTTCCATATATGATCCAGGTGATCTTTATCATAAGTTCCCGATGCTCCTGCGATCTCATACATTGCAGAAAGCGGTTCAAGACGGCTTTCGAGATCGGCCTGGGTTCTTACATTCTGTTGTTTCAGATATACTCTCGAGGACAGAGTTCCTTTCAGTAGTTCCCAGTCATGACCATCACGCAGTTCTCCCTTATGGACGATAAGATTTTTGCCGGAAGACTCTGTCCATTGTCTGACGGATGTAATATAATCTGCCATATTCATCTGGGCGATCTTTCTGCCATCCGAAAGCCTTTCCTGAATGTCTTTCAATACAGGAAGCAGATCATCCTGAGCTTCAAGGTGATCGACACCGTTCATCAGAAGAAGGTATGGTGTGGTTGCGTATCCGTCAAACAGGTTCTCTATCGTACTAAGAAGTTTAAGCGCATTTTCCGTATCGGCATAGATCCTTTGAGCGTTGTTGTACCAATACTTCATGTGGATCGCCAGAAGACGGGTCCCGTCCGCTCCCTCCCAGATGAATTCTGAAGGAGTCTTCTCCCGTACTGCTTTCCCCTGATCATCTCTGGTTGGTGATCCGTCGGAATTTCTGAAGTATTTTCCGTATCCGCGCCCAAAAATAAAATTATCTATGTCAAACTGTGAGAGGATCTGAGGAAGCTGTGAAATATTGCCAAACTGATCCGGTGCATACCCAACTTTCGTGCAGGCACCGAATGATTCAGCAACCTGTTTTCCTATAAGCAGATTTCTGATCGTTGCCTCTCCGCTCGTAAGATAAAAATCGTTCTGCAGATACCATGGCCCGATAAGTATGTTTCCTGATTTTACATATCTCTCGATAAGTGCACGTTTATGCGGACGTATCTCAAGATAGTCTTCCAGAACGATCGTCTGAGCGTCAAGATGGAATATATACTCCGGATTTTTCTCAAGGATGACAAACAACCTGTCCATAAGTTCAACAAGGCGGATCCTGAATTCTTCAAACGGCATATACCACTCACGATCCCAATGAGTATGAGAAATAACACAGTAGATTTTATTATCCTGCATGATCGATCCTCAGCTTTCTATTAGTATAATTAATTTACTTATTAAGAACGATAGTACCCAAATTGGTTCCATAAATCAACCATCAGTTCGTATCGTGCAAGTGACAACCCTGTGTAAACGCAGTTTGAAGTGGAAAAAATATATCCCGGTGCCTGCATTCCATCTCTCAGTGAACGCAATATATCATCGGTGCACTCCTCTTCAGTTCCTGTCTGCAGTAATCCGCAATTAACATTTCCTATAAGACAAACTTTGTCTCCGTAACGGTCTCGCACCATAGCAAGGTCGACTCCGCCCTGCGGATCCAATGAATGAAGAGCGTCAGGACCGCAGGCAACGAGCTGGTCAAGTATAGGGACGATATTTCCGTCCGTATGCTTGATAGTGAAATATCCCATTGATCTGTAACCATCTATGACATCTTTGAGATAAGGTGAGATAAATTTATCGAAAAGCTCAGGTCCGAAGAAAGGAGCTGTATTGAAACAATAGTCTGCACAAAGTGCAAATCCGTCGATAAGCCCTGTATTCTGAAACCGTCTGCTCCACTCCAGGTATTCCTGTACCCTTCGTTTACTTGCTTCATTAAGTTTGTCTTCTTCTTCATACATCTGTGCCGTAAAATCGAGCATAGTATCACCATCGGGGATCGCATATGTGGGATCACCGTGAAGCATAATGAAATACTCGTCATCAGATATCTCTCTTATCCTGTTGAGCACTCTTCCTGTGAAATCATGGTCCGCTACACTTGAATGTACAAATATAGCGCTGTGGTCATACAACTTTGCAGTATCGACATATATGCCTGCGATATCATCGATATGAAGATCCTGTTCATGTCTGCTCATTTGATTCCATTGGTAATAGTTACGATGATTTGGATGGACTTTACCGAAAGCCTCCATCGTCAGGAAGAATACCAGTTCAAAATGAGGAACTTTGCCGGACACCGGCTGGCGGCGAAGCGCACGGATAAAATTTTCTTTATGTGTCATTTGATCACCTCTCAGAAGATATTTTTAGATGTTTTAAAAGTATATCATACCTTGCGTTTTCTTTTGCTGAATAAAAGATATGTGAATAAAAGCACCGGTAAAACCACTAATGCAGATGAAATGATATAAATCCAAGCAGAGTTGTTTTTCTCAGAAACTGGATCCACAGGAGTTCTTTCACTCAAGAAAATCGTTCTTATCGTGTCTTCCTGGTTTGAGCCATTCGGACACATGTCACTCTGTCTGTTTGCCCGGTAATCTTTTCTGACAGTCAACTCAAACCGCAGAGGCTCTTCAGAGAAAGTAAATTTGGTTTTCTCGATTTCAAAATAGTCGACCACAAAATCAGGATCATAGTTCTCACCGGGAATGTAAGTCATTTTCTGTTCAGCAGACAAGACACGCCGCAACGCAGGTTGCAGAAAATATACCTGCATCCCGTCCTTATCCCTGATCCTCGGATCAGTCTTAAGAAATTCATCTGTCTCAATAAGGAACTGATTTCTGTACCACTCAGGCTGCAGAGCAAACCATGTGATGTCATCGTAGCCCCAACTGTAGAATCCTTCATATGTAGGAACTCCCGGGTCATCGTTTCTGCCAAAGTTATCAAACTCGAGAATCGTAATATTCTGGTCTGTCTCGAACCCCAACGGATGAGTACCGCCTTTAGTGCGGCCGATATACGAAAACTTGTCTTCCGTAAAATGCTTTGCCTCACACATCAACACTCCGTCTTTCTGAATAGTTTCAGACGGAAAAAGCGGAGCCGATTGAATATCAAGTATCAGCCTGTTACCGATATGAAATGATAAGTGGTATCCAGGATTTCTTCAAATCTGTTGATGCTGAACTTTATATTACTGTAACAGGAAATGATTCACTTATAGAAGAGAAGATGGTTTATTCAGCCCTTAACAAGCAGTTCC
>Ga0265294_10001450_pt1 | contig 31851 bp, 20 predicted proteins | sample MunlanPumphouse3_FD_192504 | JGI IMG/M metagenome (GOLD analysis project Ga0265294, IMG submission 192504) | Groundwater microbial communities from a municipal landfill in Southern Ontario, Canada - Pumphouse #3 | ecosystem: Environmental > Aquatic > Deep subsurface > Groundwater | place...
AGTATTTGAGGAAAAGGGACTGAACAGCCCTTATCCTGCCAAGACTTTCAGAAACCTTTCAAAGCCTTACTGCCACGTCACTTGAAGCGGCTTCCTGCGGGGGATTCCATAAGCTTTATACTGCGGGTTGCCAAACATCATTGCGTAAGCAAATTTTCTTCCTGCAGGCAAATTGAGCTCTTTCTGCAGAGGTTCATAGAACATGGAAGCAGCTCCAACAAACCCCGCCCAGCAGGTCCCGATACCGAATGCAGGCGCGGCAATATCGAAATGCGTGAGTGCGATAATGGCATCAATGGATGCAATCGGACTTTCTTCGGGAATATGGGCGAAAAGCAGATGCGGGGCATCCCGGCAAATGACATCATATCCCTGTTCCCATGCCGAAATGAGCGCAGGTACGTAGCCGCTCATGGGATGTGGTGTGTTCAGCAGGGTTTTCATCCATTCAATAGTAAGCCCGGCTACTTTTTTCACTTTCTCAGGGTCATGGACAACAATCCACTCCACAGGCTGGCCATTGGTTCCGGACGCTGCGTAGCGGGCTATACCCAGGACTTCAAGAATTTTCTCCTTTGGCACGGGTTCCCTGGTAAAATGCCGGATAGACCTGCGTTTCTTGAGATAGAAGGCTATATCCTCAGGAGGGATGTCGCCAGCACCTTCAGGCAGGGGGGCTTTTTCATCAGGGCAGAGGTTAAGGACAAGAGCCTGGGAGGGGCAGAAGGCCTCGCAGTGCCCGCAATACATGCAACGCAAAATGTTTTCTTCCGGCACGTGTGGAAGATGAGACTCATCAGCCGGATTGATGATATGTGAGGGGCATACGTTTACGCAAATGCCGCACTTTGTGCAGAGTTCCTGATCAACAATAATATGAGCCATTGTATCAAATCCTGTAAGGAAAATTCTGTTAATGGGAGATATAATAACTAGCTAGCATTTATTTCTTTATTTCTCTGTCTGTGAAGCCTGAGTCATGCGACCATTGCATGGGCACAGAATAACAGGCTGTATACTTCTCTATTGCAGTATCTATCAAGTTTTACAGCAGATTTTCATCTGCCCATTTATCAAATACCTTCAATTGCTCTTCAGTATGGAAGTAATGTTCCCCGTGTTCCAGGACCTTAACCTTTGATTGATACCTGTCTGCAAATGTTGAAATCTCGTCCAATTCTGTCAGTTTATCGTCAGAACCATACAGAATAGCAGTTGGTACTTTCCATTCAAAACGAATCGGGTTTTCTCTCACGTAGCAATAATAGTTCCATTCCAGCACCTGCCCATTCGGTAGTTGGATTTCATGCTCTGCTTTCAGTCTTTCTTCACTTACCTGAAAACTTTCCATCATCTTGCTTATGATGCGTTCCATATTGACTATAGGCGAGAGAAAAAAACTCTGCTTTATGTTCAGGTCGTGATAGGCAAGAAGACTGAAATAGGCTCCCATGCTGCACGCAAACAGGTGAATGTTAGATGCAAGTGACTTTGCATATTCGTAAATAGCAGCCAGATCACTTACGCAATTTTCTGGAATACAGGCATATTCCTGATCCACACGCTCACCGTGCATGGGCAGGTCAAAGCTCAGTGCTTGGTAACCTTTCTCAACGGCTTTCTGTGCCATCATGGAAATTACGGTATCCTCTTTACTGGAAAGGTTGCCATGGACTTCAATTAACAGCTTTTCACTCTGTTTTCCCCACAGGATGGCAGGAATACGAATTTTATTATTTAATATATAAAAATGTCTTTTATCCATTAGCTCACTTATTCATGAGCAAAGGATATATTTTATTCGAATTCTTTCAATTACATTTTCGATTACATTCTCAATTACACTTTCTATTATATTTCTGGTCTTTAAGCAGGGTCTCGAAGAACCTGCAAATCCCCCAAGCTATGAAGCGATTCCGGTCAGCAATAGATGGTCAGCGATAGATTCCGATCAGTAATAATATGAGCCTTTATCTGTAAAGTTTCATTGATTTTTCTGTCCGGGCAAAAATTAAATAGACTTCAGCATTAGAACTCTTAATAAAGGGACAAGAACATGGATGCCGAAGAAATCAGGGCTATCTTCAGATTTTCAGCCATGGAAAAAAATATGATTTACAGTTTTGGAATCCAGGGAGACCTCTTTCTTCCTTTTCTGCTTTCACTGAAATCCGGGGGCTCATGGAGTTATGCTACCGAAGAAACAAAAAGCATAGCAGTAAAAGATGTGATCACCTATTATGATGAGGAAAGCAAAACCGGCTATACCCTGGAAAAGATATACTTTTTTATCGACCCCGAAGTCGTGGCTAAAGAAGGAGTAGTCCGAAGGCTCGAAAAATGCGGGACAAAAGAAGAGCGGGAACTGGTTGAAAGACCTTACATAATAGCCCTGCGGGCGAAAAGGATCATATTTGCAGAAGTAAACCCGGGAAGCAGGAAGATAACTGTCAGGGAGCTGGAGAAAAAATGCATACAACTGAAAGGTACGCCGGCATACAGTGCAGCTCACGAGCTGGAGCATCTTAAGAAAGGAGAAGTTGAAGGGATTCCTCTCTGGAGCTTTGAATACGTTAAAGACCAGTAAAGACCTCTGGAACAAAAATAAGCATTATCATCGTGTTTGCAGCGGTCCAGTGGTAATGAAGAGCCCAACAAATAATTTGCAAACAGGTAAAACAATATATCGGATTAACAAATGTTATTCGCTATTATATTAACAAATGTTATTCGCTATTATATTAACAAATGTTATTCGCTATTAACAGTCTTCCGGCTTGCCTGTATTCTATAAGTTCTTATTCCTAATCCGATTAGTAAGTAAAGAATTGAAGTAATAATCCCAATGATTGGTGAAATAAGAATTTCTTTTCCTGCTGCAATGCTGATAAAACCTGATATAACTAAAGGATTTATTAGCGAATCCTCTACCATATGTAATACAACCCCCGGCCAGATCGATTTTGTTACCCTGTAAAGCTCAATAAACATCACCGACCAGAGTATCATTGTTATAATCATAATAATGATAGTTATAGCTCGGCTGACAGGTAACACTGCTTGAATATCAGTTTCGGGTAAAAAGACCAAAAAATATGGAAGATGCCAGATTCCCCAAACACTGCCAACAGTGAGATAGATCTTCCAATCATTAAAGTTTAATTTGACGAGCTTTGGAGTTAGATAACTAAACAAGGGGGTCCCATCAAAAATATTTTTAATAAAATTAAATAACAGGGTACTGGAAAACACCAGAATAAAAGGTCTGAGGTCGAGGGTTGATAAGTCAATCCAATCTGTTATAACTCCGATTATCAGAACAATTGATGTTACAACAGGAAAAACCAGAGCTGCAATAAAATACCACTTTATGTTTCTTTTGAAATTTGGCTTAAAACCAAGATCATTCCAGTTGCCCTTTGAAAAAATAGTCATTGTAATTGCAGCCAGCATAGGTGTTACCAACCATATTCCCATACCAGGAGAATCACCTTTGGGCTGCTCGGTAAGGACAGAGTCTACAAGAACACCTATCCACCCGCTGAGAATAACAACAACAATAAACACAACAACATTACGAATAATTTTGTTATCCATATAACTCCCCACATAGCAAATATTTATAATTTTCATTAAGAAAAATTTGACAAGTTATACCTAATTATGCTATTCTTGTATAACTTAATTGTCCATGATTGTTAAATTCAGGTGCCTATAAATAAAATTTCCGGCTTTTGATTGCATTAAGTAATTTCATTCGATACACTGCTAGCTTACTGCAGAGATGGAAAACTTCCCCATTAGTAATAAGGCTCTTGAGAGAACAATTAGTACCCGTACAACCATATCAGGCCTACCACGCCACTTTTGTCCCTCTCGACTAAGGAGAAATACCTTTCCTAAAAAACCAGAGAGAAGAAGTGAGAACAAAACAGTAAGTAAAAGCCATTGAAAAAACTGTGACAGAATACAGAAAATGAACAAATCAAATTCTGCCTGAAAAATATATAAATTTGAATCTCTTTTTCACCCTGTTTTCGTCTTCATGTTTTCACTCAATTTTTTTTACTCGGGTTTTTTCTTCATATTTTTCTGTTTTTTTGCAGGGCTTCCGGTCGGAAGCCAGAAATTAAAAAAGGCACTCAGGGACTGAAGAAAGCATTTCTCCGGATGGCACGCCAATTTCATTCCTCCAAGGCTAGAAGAAAAACTAATACTTCCAGCCCCGGGTATTCAAATTAATATCAATCGATTGGTCCTAAAAAATTAATCCGAAATAATGAGTGGACAGGAGACACAGGATTACTTTTGCCTGATAATATTCTTGACCCGCCTGTCCCATTCCGTGGACTCGAAAAGCTCTTTCAGTTCCGGGGAGTCCTCGATAAAGCAGAACCCCCAGTAAACCGCAGGCAGAAACTCCCGCTTCCACTGTTCTTTTTTCTTTTTATCAAGGAACTGGTAGGTTTCTGAAGATGAGAGGCGGCTCACGAAACCGAGTACTTTGACAAGGTCAGGGATGGTCTTCTGGGCAGAACCGAGTTTAAGGCATTTCAACCTGTAGCTGTCTATTTTCCTCATGTCGGGCTCAAATCCCAGGGTCCTCAGGATTTTGTTTTTCTCGGGAGCAGAGATTCTTCTGCCGTTATATTTGAGGGAATTCAAAGCCTGAAGTTTCAGGAGCCATTCGACTTCCCCGAAAACCTTGGGCTTATGCTGCCTGGAAAGATCTCCCAGCCTGCGGTCTTCGTAGGCTTCACGTTTAAGCTTATTTATTCTGGCTGAAAGTCCGGAAAGCTCTTCTGCGTCCATAAGTTCCCTTACTCTGAACCGGAGGGCAGCCCTCATGAGTTCCCGCTTTTCGCGCTCAAAGGCTCCAATGTCCTTTTCTTCGGTAAGGGCAAGCAGGCGCGAAAAATACTTTGACCTTATGGCGGTCGGAGGGAGCCTTACAGGCATTTCCTGTATCCGGGCACCTTTTCCTTTCCCCTTTGCAGGAGCACTGAAGTCAACCTTATTGATCTCTATTTTTCCTTCCTCAATTGCCCGGGCTGCGTCTCCTTCAGAGAAAAGTTCTTCGAGGCGGATTTCAGGCTGGAGCATCTGGACCTGGTCAACTTTTTCCCCATTAAAAACCCCTTCTCCGAAACGCTGATAGAGGGAGTCTATGCTGTCAGATATCTCAAAGATGTTGCCCTTATTCTTTCCGGAAACCGGAGAAAGCCTCGTGACCCTTCCTACCTGCTGCTCAAAGAGCCTCATGCTAAGAGTGGGTCGCAGCAGGATAAGGGATTCAAGAGCCGGAAAATCAAAACCTTCAATCAGCATTCCCACAGTACATAATATGTAGGGGGGCTTTTCAGCATCCCTGAAAGCTGCTAAAAGGGCATTCTGTTCATCCTTTGGCAGTTCCGATGTTATAAAAGCTGTGTTTTTAAATTCCCCTTCAGGGGTATAGTTATCAAAATCAAGAGGTAAAACAGGGTCAGGGTCCTTTTCAAGCTTCTGGACCGGGATTTCTTCGTTAAAGACCGAAGCGGTAATTTTTGCGTGAAAAGCATTTATTTCTTCCCCTTCAGCTCCGGCACCGTAGACCTTCTTTCGGACAGGGGCACAGAAAATAAGGGTCTTTGAGTTCTTCTGTTTTATCATCGAGTCGTAGACATCTTTTGCAAGCTGTGTCCTTTTAATTACCTTTTTTAATTTGTCAGCCGTACTGCAGTCAAGGAAAAGGTCCTGTTTATCAAGTTCGTCCAGGCCTTTTTCAAAGTCGAATATCTCAAATATATCTTCCGAGCTTTCCGCAATGGTATACTTTAGAGGTGCAAGCTCATTATCAAGGATACATTCGGGCAGGGTCTTTGTATAAACCTCCCTCATGTCTCCGGCAATCTCGTCCACGAACTTGACATTTCCTACAACACCCTGGAAAGGAGTTGCAGTCATCCCCATGATTCTGGTCCGTTCTCCCAGCTCGTTGAGAAAACTATTTCCTCTATTGTTGATGAAATTGTGGATCTCGTCCACTATTGCAAGGTCGGTGTATTCAAGAAGCAATTCTTTTATTTCAGACGCCTGTTTCCCGAGCAGTGTCTGCAAAGAAGCAAAGAGCACAAATCCCTCTTTCTCCTTTGCGGATTTTTTTAGAGCTTCTGCAATCTCTTTTCTTGAGATTTTATGTTCGGAGGAGAGGAGCGCACTACTGGGAAAAAGAGGCTTCTCTCTTTTCCTGTCGTAATAAGTCTGGCTCAGGAGAGGATTGTTCTTCGAAATCAGGAAAAGTACAATCTTTCCGTCCTCGTAGTATTTTTTCATTATGTGTTTTGCAAGAAAAGTCTTGCCCCAGCCCGTTGGAACTTTGATATAGCCTCTCTGATGGGTTTCGAAATACCCCAGAATATCCTTAAAGATCCTTTTCTTATCTTCCCTCAAGGGCTCTAGCTCGACTGTTTCCATGCCGGCTGCGGCTTCATTTGAAATTGTCATCAGTACGCGGTCCTTATAATTTTAACTTTATGAGATTTCGAATATTTTCTAAAACCAGAAAGCTACCTTTCAAAGAGTTTTCCGGAAAACTGCAAGCTCCATGCACAGGAAACAGTGCATGCTACTGGAAAGATTCTGAGAATTAATTCCCCTCACTGCAAAATAACAAATAAAAATCTTCAGTCAAGAAATCTGGACTAAATCCGGACCGTCCCCTTTCGTCCTGAAATAGAAATTCGTTCTGAAACCGAAAAGAGTATGTCCGAAGTTCTTTGAATTAAAAGGAATCCCTTTTCAATAATAAATAACTACGGCAATATAAGAATTACGGCGGTATAAGAGTTATTATTATATATAGTTCTGGAATTATGCCTGTAAACCATAGTAACCATAAATATATAACGTAACCATAAAAATATAACTGTTTTGAAAGTAAATGCTTTAAAGATTTAAAGGAAAAGTTAAAGGAAAGCCCATTAAAGAGGGCGCCCTTTGAATTTTCCATATCTTCCAGAAAGGAAGGAAAACCTTAACTCAAATTCTTTAGAGGAACTTTGGCCTTGCGGAAAGGTATTTTGCAAGCGGCAGTTTCCTGTAAGGTTTGCCGGAAGTCTCTTCTTTTATGCGGGCATTGAGCTCTTCCGGAGTCATCTGCACTTTCTTCGGCTTATCCTGTCCGGACTCCTCCCGGATGGTTACGTTAATCGTGCTTTCCTCCATTTCCTTATCTCCGATTACTACAACATAAGGCACCCATTCCCTGCCGGCTTCCCTGACCTTCTTTCCTATGGACAGGTCGCGGTCATCAACATCGACCCTGAAGTCCAGTTTCTTTGCAACCTCTTCGGCAAAGGCAATGTGCTTCTCGGAAATCGGCACAATCCTTACTTGAGTTGGAGAAAGCCAGACAGGCAGCATCGGGACCTTTCCCTCTTCGGTTTCCATTGCAGCTTTTTCAAGGAGGGCATAAATGCAGCGCTCAATTGCGCCGCTCGGAGAGCAGTGGAGTACGGTCGGCCTTTCCAGCTTGCCGTCAGCATTGACATAGGAGATATCGTACCTTTCGGCATTTTCCACATCAATCTGGACAGTAGAAAGTGCGCTCGCCTTGGCAAGGGCGTCCACGAAGTTAAACTCGAATTTGAGCACGAAATAGAAGAACCGGGTGTCCCACATCTCCACAAGCACAGGCTTGTTAACTGTTTTTGCCATGTTGACCACAAGGTCTTTGTTTGCCTCGTAAAAGTCCCTGGTGAAGCGGATGGCAACTTCATAATCGTTAATATGGATCCCCACGTTTTCAAGCACGCTGATGCAGAGGTCATACTGTTCCTTGAACTGGTTTACAGCCTGGTCCATGTCCTCACAGAGAGTGTGCATATCAGGCATGGTAAAAGCCCTGAGTCTCCTCAAGCCCACGAGTTCTCCGCGCTGTTCTTTTCTAAAGCTGTAGCGGGTCATTTCGATCATCCTGAGAGGCAGGTTCTTGTAGGAGATCGTCATGTCGTGGTTCATAAGGAACTGCCCGAAACAGGCTGCAAAGCGCAGGAACATATGTCTCTTGTCAGACTCGATAGAGTACTGCCTTGCCGGGAACCTGTCAAGATATTTCTTGAGGGTCGGGTGGTTCATGTCGTACATCAGGGGGGTTTCAACTTCCATTGCCCCGAATTCGGTTGCGACATCAAGCACGTAGTTTTCAAGGAGGGACTTGACAAGCCTCCCTTTAGGATAATAGCGCATGTTTCCGGAATCCGACCCTGGCTCATAGTCTGCGAGCTCGAGCCTGCGCATAAGTTCCACATGGGGAGGGGCACGTTCAACTGCCCTGCTCTTGGAAATTTCGTAATTTACAAACTGCTGAAGCTTGGGGTAAGGTGTTAAATCAAAGCCCTCCACTTCATGGAGTTCTCCGTCCGGAGTAAGGATGCGCCAGTAAGACCTTGCAGTCCCTTCAGCTTTGAGGGCTTCGGAAACGACCTCTTCTTTTTCACAAGTTTCGGTTTTGACTTCAGCTTTTGCCGCACCTTCAGGACGGATGCTCCGGGAAAGTTCGGAGAGAGGATGCCCTTTGCAGCTTACTGTAAATGCCTTGTACCATCCGAAAGGAGCCCTTTTGACCTCGTATCTGGAAGAGAGAGCTGCTTCCATACCTTTTAAAACCTGGACTGCAACTTTCGGAGAGGAAAGGTCAGAACTCAGGTGGGCGTAGGGATAAAGCATTATGCGGTTTGTTTTGACCTGGGCTGCAACTTTTTCTATTTCAGAGACAGCCTTTTTTATAGCTTCTTCCGGATTGGCTTCATCCACACTTTCAACAGCCGTAAAAGCCGTAAGGGCTTCTTCAAGCCTTCCTGACTTTAAGGACTCTTCTATTTTTTCAGCAACTGGAGTTTGTTTTTTGGTTTCGTATTCAATGTAATCAGAGTGAATGAGCAATAACTGCATTCTATCACCTGTGTTTTCTAAGCCGAATATGGATTCCGAATTAACTTCGGTTCTTGGTCAAACAGAGAATCAAACAGTATTAATAACCCAGCATTATACACCGTACTGTAACCCAGTACCGGGGTTTAACATTATGACCTGATTTTAAGGCTGTTTGAGGTCTGTACCTGTCAGTAGATCCTGATTAAGGAAGCAAAGAAGAATATATGACAGTCCTAACATCCTGCAATGATATAAAACAATCCCTTTCGTTTCGTTGATGACTATTTTTCAATCAGTCCTGCATGATTCTGCCGGATTCCTTAGGTCAGGGTCAGCCCGGGCAACCATTTCCGGATGGATCTGCTCCTGATAGACCCTATAAGCTGCAACGAGTGCTCCCAGAAGGATTGGGGCTGCAAAAAAACCTGCAATCCCTCCCACGAATGCCCCTCCAAGGAAGGCGAGCATGAGCAGCATCGGATGGATCTTTGATTTCAGGCTGGTCAGGTAGGGCCTGAGAATAAGCTCAGGGGGACCATAGATTACAAGGGAAGAAACAATAAAGAAAAGTGATGCACTTTCAACTCCCTGGTCAAAATAACGCACTATAGCCAGGGGCACGAGCACCATGTATCCGGCAAAAAGAGGGATAACCGATGCTATGAAAATCAGGGTTGCAAGGGCAAGCACATGGGTAAATCCGAAAGCGTAAAAGACGAAAACCGAAGTCACGCTGACTATCAGGGCGGAATAGGCATTTCCTATGAAAACCCCTTTCAGGATAAGGTCCAGATGAGCAGCATAACGGTTTACAATAGGCTGATAGTCTCCGGGAATTACGCCGAGAAAAGCACAGTAAAGCCTGTCCCCATCTGCGAGCAGGAAATAACAGAAGAATATCGAAATTACGAAGTTAATTACGAAAAGTCCTATGCTCTGGGCATATGCGATCAGTCCTATGCTGCCGAAAGCAGGGAGAAGAGACGTAAAAAGGTTCCAGATTGCATTATTTAACCTTTCGACATAAGCATCCGGGATTTGAAGTGAATGTATGAACTCCAGAATTCCATTCATAACTGAAGCCTGGTTTTCAATAAACCAGGAGAACTGGTTAAGGATCTCAACAATTCCTGCTCCTATAATGAATACTATAGGGACGAAAATACAGAGACTTGCGACCAGAGCTCCTATTTTTCTATACTTACCAAACTTCACCTGGATAGGCCTGGCAATATAAGCAAAGACCAGTCCCAGCACTATTCCATCTGCCAGGGGTAGCAGGATAAGTAAAGCAAAGAACAGAAGCACAGCTAATGCAATAGTTGCTCCTATTTTCCATCGGCTGGCAATAATCTGGCTGACTCCGTCAGGTGGGTAGTTAAATCTCATTCTTCAGTTCCATTATATGAGTGGATGATAGTAATTTAATATGAAATATAATAAATTATTTCAGAGTTAATTTGATGACAGTAAACGGTGACTTGAGTTTGACTGAACAAAGCTGAATAAAGTGTTATTGAGCTCAAAGTTAAATTCAAACAGGACAACGGGTCATTGTCTAGAAGCTTAGCCAGTTATTCCGGATTCAGGCCCTGTAATCGGCAGAGAATATCAGACATTACCGGGAAGTATCCAGGGTGTCCTGTCTTAAAGGGCAGGGCAAGATAACAGTTACAATATGGAAATATAATTAGAAACTATTTAAAAATATCACAGAAATGTTTAATAACTATGAATTCAGACCTTTTCAGGACAGCCAGAATTTTTATTCATCTATTTAACTATTTATTTATTTATTTATTTATTTATTTATTTTGCATGAAAGTACTTCCAGACACTTTCATTTTTTGGGCCTGTTATTCGAAGAATTTCATGTGCGTTTTTTATCTTTATCCAAAAACTGTTTGTTCCATCATAGAATATTCGGATTTAGGATAATTTTCAAAAATATTCATCGATTCTTGTTCTATAGATTTCCAAAGAAAAGAATAAAATTTACTTCCTCCTTGCATTTACTTCCTCCTCGCATATGTTATTGCACCCAATATCCCTGCAAACGCCCAAACAGGACTTATAAATGGAGTAGTTTTTGATTCCTTAGTAGTGTTGGATCCTTCTTCCTGCTCACCAGCTCCTTCTCTGTTACCTGATATTTCAGTATCTTTTGTTTTATCCACTGTTTGATTTTCTTCCTCCCACTTGCCTTGAGTTTTCAACTCCTCGATTACTGCATCTCTATCTGAAACAGGATGTTTTCCTGGGTCACCAATGGCGACACGGAAAAGCAGTTCGTCGAGATTTTCATCCTTTAGCATCAGGAGTGCTGATTCTTTCAGATTAAAATCGGCTTCAGTTTCGGTCAAAACATTTGTACCGACTTCGGTTCTTACTTTTATTACTTCAGTGGGCAGAGGGTTGTAAAGCCATTCCTCAACTTTAACTGTAATAATCGAGTAATTGTAATGAGAATCAATTTCTGTTACCGTGCCGATTATTATGTGGTCAGAATTGTTTATCTGGTATGGAATTTCAGCAGCTTCTGATGCAAATGAAGCCGCTGCGATATTTGGAGCTGCAAGAAGCAGGATCAAAGTGAGAATATAAAGCGAATTCAGTTGTCGCATGAGTAATCTTGTCCTTTATTTTTCATTTAGAAAATATTCATATTCAATACACGCCTGCAACTTTTAAATATTTCTTTTAAACCTTGGTTGCATAGAATCCAGTTGCATAGAATCCATTTGTTTCAGGTCGTTTGCCTGAGATAATTTAATCAATCGAATTGTTACTGTACAAGCCCATAAGTTGTTGGAGCATCCTTTGGAGAACTTCACAGTGAGATAGAGACTGGAGACTTCGTAAAAAGGGCTGATAGCTTATAAAAGTCTAAGGGAAGCTGGCGCAGAAACGCCAAGACTATAACAAATTCTGTATCTTTTAGTATCAACAAACTAAAAATATCGTCATCGAGGAAATCCAGAAATGAATTTAGAAAATATTTTAGTAGTCGCGCAGAAATTCAAGCTTAATGAAATTGTAAAAATGTCAGAAGACTCAATTAAATAATTTGAAAATAAGAAAAAACCAGGCGGAAAGTGGAAAGCACTTCGTCAAATGCCAAAAAGAAGAGCAATCAAACGGATGAAAAAAGAGTTCTTTAAATAAATCTGCGTTAGCCACCTCCAGAAAAAGTAAAGTAGAAAAATTGTATTGAAAACTGAGAGGTTTTGCGCCGGTCACTTAGTATAATAGATTTTAAGTCAGTCACCCAACAATAATATCTCCCGATTGTCCGAACCGCCAGAACTTTCAGTTCTCATGTGTTTCAATTCAAACCTTTAGCTTTTCATCAAGGTCAGGAACGATTTTATCGAAATACCTGGTTACCACACAGGATTCCATGCACTTTCCGCACCTTATGCAGGCTTCACTTACAAGTGGCTTCCCTTCTTTTATAGAAACTGCCCCTACTGGGCAGGCTTTTTCACAGATTCCGCAGCCAGTACAGCGGGAAAGCCTCACTAGCTGTTTTGCAGTTTCCTTAAAAAGCTGGACAGCCTTTTCTTTCGTTTCCGAGCTTACAATCAGGTTTCCATTAGAGAAAAACTTCACAGTCCCGGTTCCGGTTTTTACCAGTACCATGCCCAGCTCTTCCGCATAAACAGTCTTCCCGAGAACGTTAATGAAATCTGCGGCTTCTTTTTCCTTTATGCCTTTAACCCCCGCTTCTACGGAAAAACCTCCGGCTTTGCAGGGAGAGATCCCTGAAACGACTTCGATTTCAAAGTCTTCGGCTTTTTCTTTCGCAAGGACAGAGATCCCGAGCTCTTCTGCCAGCCTGAGCATTTTCGGAGGCAATTCTTTCCAGCGCCAGAAACCATGTTCTATGAACTCTTTTGAAAGCCCGCGTGTTTTCGCCCACTCAAGCAGAAAAGCGTTCCATCTGGCATGCATTTCAGGGTGCAGTTCTTCCACCCTGGCATATTCGGCAGCAAGGGCAGATGGGCAGAGCCAGCAACCGACCCTTTCAAAGCCCAGGTCATAGAGCGGGTTATATGAGAGCCCCCTCCAGTGGATGTAAAGCCAGACTTCAAGTGCACGCCAGTCCCTGATGGGGAAAATATTTAGCTGTGCAGGGACGAAGGGATTTGTCTCACTTGCTGCAATCCTCGCCCTTGAGAAAGATTCGTGTTTCCGTTTTCCGTCTACTGTCAGGTAAGCTACCGCATTTGAAGTTTTCTTTTCCTGAAGCGAGCAGTTTCCTTTTTCTGTTTCCAGGTCTCCTGCCGAAGCCAGTTTGCAGACCTTGCAGCACCAGCGGAAGTCCTTTGCAGGAGGCCCGAATTTATCTACCTGCTCCCAGAAAGCAGATCCCGAGTTCATTTCTTCAAGCTGGACTTTCATCTCCCTGCAGAAAGTCCGGGCGAAATCCACAGTTTCCGGAAATTCTATCCCTGTATTCAGGAAAAAAGCCTTAAACTCTCTCTGTTTGAGGGCAGCCTTTGCAAGGTCAAGCACAACGAGGCTGTCTTTTCCCCCGCTGAAAGACACATAGACCGGTAAATCCCTGTACTCATTCCTTGAAACAATCCCGCGGATAGTGTTGATGGCATTTTTCCCCAGAGCCTGCAAATGTTTTCTGTTAACTTCTATGCATGTCCCGAAATCCGGGTTTTCAGGGTGCAGGGAAACCTCACCGCTATCGACTTTTCTGACTCTGAGAATTTTTGCTTCGCTTTCGAATTGAGCGGGCTCTGAAAAGCCCTTCAGGGCTGAAAATTCAGCTCCACTAATGTAAGAAACCCCGTAACCGCTAAGGCTGCCCGCGGTCACAAGGACAAAATCCCCTGCTTTTATATCACCGGCAAAAGAGTCAATAAGCTCCATAGGGATGTTTTTTCCATTGATATGTCGGTTTGTTTTTCTAATTTTGACTTTTTTGCCCTCTGCATATTTGAGGAGGATTTTTGCTCCATGGAGAGAAGGCTCAAACCGGTAGTCCATTCTGGATAGTTCGAAACTGAGAACTCCGAAAATGAAACCATCCACAATGACCTCATCTGTTTTGTCTTCTCCAGGGATTTTATTCAGGAGCACAAGCCTGCCTTTAAGAGGGTTACAGCCAAATGATGAAATCAGCTGCCCTGCCAGGACTTCGTGTTCATAAGGGGAGCAGAACCTTACATCGGCAGGCTGGGAAAGATGAAGTATCTCGCCTTTACTGCCGCAAATGCCACATTCTTCCCCTATGAGGGGCAGGTTGCATTTCCTGCACCAGAATATGTAATCGTCTTCATATTCGAAACGTGGAGAGGATTTTTTCTTTGAAACAGCCGTATCAGGCCATTTTTGAGAGCCTGAATTCTTTTTTTCGGAGGGTTTCTCTTTAAAATCCCTTAAATCCCGTGGCCCGTTTCCTGCCCCTTTTTCACGGGTGTGCGGGCTGTTTCTGTCCTGACTGTTTTTTTTCGGGCTGTTTTTGCCCGGATTATTTCTTTTTTGTTTTTGTGAGCCGGAAGTCTGGTTTTTTTCTTTTTTCTGATGCATGGAAGCCCTGACCGGTAGTTCAAAGGTAGTTCGAAGAAACGGTTAAGTATCTTATCGTTCAGTTTTCTGCAAGGATGAGTTTATCAATATATCAATATTTTGAGAGAAAGGAATATTTAATAGAAGAAAATCTGTAAATATTTAAAAAATGTACTGTCTTTGATCTCTACTGAACTATATGAATTATTAATGGAATAATTAATGGGGTACATGAAGTATTATAAACTGCATGGAATATTATACAAAATGATCTGCCGTAAAATATATCTGAAAACTTATATTTAAACTGTTATATTAAATGCTTTATATGAAGCATAAGTATATTAAATTTCCTGTAATTACCAGAGCCTTCAAAAATAGATTAAGGCTTTCAGCGAAACTCTTCTGGTAGTTAAAAGCGGCTTTTTAAACGAATGTGATAAGGTATGAAATATGATGTTATTGTGGTGGGAGCCGGTCCTGTGGGCTCTACTGCTGCCCGCTATGCGGCAATGAACGGGGCAAAAGTCCTTCTTCTCGAAGAGCACGCTTCAATAGGATCACCTGTGGGATGTACAGGGCTCCTGAGCACCAGAGCTGTTGAAGAGTGTGACCTCAAGCCCTCGGACGAATTTGTATTCAATTCCGTGCGTGGGGCTTTTGTTCACGCTCCTGAAGGTCAGTGCCTGCCTGTTGATGGAAAGCATACAAGGGCATATGTTGTTTCCCGAAAAAATTTTGACCGCGCCCTTGCAGTAATGGCTGTGGAAGAAGGCGTTGAGCTCTCCCTGAAAACAAGGGCTATAGGGTTCGAAAAAGAAAACTCTGAGACCGGTACAGGGACAACAGGAGAAGGTGGTAAAAAAGAAACGGGCTCTCCCGTAAAACTCCGGATAGTCAAAAACGGCAAGCCTGAAACCGTATCTGCTTCTGTGGTCATTGGGGCAGACGGAGTAAAAAGCCGCATAGCCAGTTATGCCGGGCTTGGAAGACCTGCTCGTGTGCTTCCGGGAATCCAGGTAGAAGCTCCATATGCCTCGGAAGACAGTGATTTTGTCGAACTGTTCCCGGGCTCTTCAGCTCCGGGTTTTTTTGCCTGGACAGTTCCCCTTGATGAAAAAATCTCGCGTATAGGGCTTGCAATAGACCCTGAGCTCGCTTTCAGGAACGGATATGGTGAGAATTCCCCCCTTTATTATCTTGAAAAATTACTGCGCTCCAACCCCTGCATAAAAACAAGATACTCCGGAGGCATGCTCGACTTTGTTGTTGGCGGGATCCCTGTAGGTCCTCAGGATAAAACATATACGGGGGGAGTCCTTCTTGCAGGCGATGCCGCAGGGCAGGCTAAACCCACATCCGGGGGAGGAGTTTACACCGGGGCTTTTGCAGCAAAAATCGCAGGAAGAGTCGCAGCAGAAGCAGCCCTTGAAAATGATACCTCTGCAAACAGGCTTTCGGAATACGACAGGCTCTGGAGAAAGGGGCTTGCAAAAGAACTCGAAATAGGCATGAAAATCCATGATTATATGGGAAAGCTGGAAGACAAACAGTTGAATGAACTCATAGGCTCTTTGAATACCCCGTCAATCCTGGACACGATCACGGAATACGGAGATATGGACCATCCCTCGATCCTCATGAGAAAGCTGATGTTTTCGGGAAATTCCTTGAGGCTCATGAAAGCCTTCGGGACATTTATAAAGACGCTCTTTTAAATTGATCCGGCGTCCTTATTTTTACTGTAAGGTCTATAAATCCCGGGAATCCCTTATATTACAGGGGTAAATGTGGTTTTGGGTTCTAAACTTCTTGATAATGTAAAAATGCACCTTTGCACGTGTTCTGCAGGGCTCAGGCCCACTCCTGATATGGAAGCGTTCCTGAAAATGCCCATGAGAGAACTCTACGTCTCCCTGCCCATTCATATGGATGATGGTTCCATAAAGGTTTTCAAGGGTTTCAGAGTCCAGTATAACGAAGCCCTGGGGCCTGCCAAAGGAGGGATACGTTTTCATCCGGATGAAACAATGGAGACTATACGCGCCCTTGCAGCTCTGATGACCTGGAAATGTGCCTTACACAGGCTGCCTCTGGGGGGAGCAAAGGGAGGAATTGTCTGTTCTCCAAAAGAGCTTTCACACCGGGAGCTGGAGCGCCTTAGCAGGGCATATATCCGCGCTGTTTACCAGATTATAGGCCCTGATAGGGATATACCTGCTCCAGATATGTACACAAACCCGCAAATTATGGCATGGATGATGGACGAGTACTCGAAACTCGCAGGAAAAATGTCTTCGGCGCAATTACAGGCAAACCCACAAGTCTGGGAGGTTCTGCTGGCAGGTTTGATGCAACGGCTAAAGGTGGCCTGTATGCGGTAAGGGAAGCTGCAAAAAAACTGGGGATAGAGCTTGAAGATGCAAAAGTTGCTGTCCAGGGTTTCGGAAACGTCGGATACCACGCTGCTTACCTTGCAAAGAAACTCTTCGGCTGCAGAGTTGTGGCTGTAAGCGACAGCAAAGGAGCTATTTACTCCGGAAAAGGGCTTGATCCTGAGGATGTTTCCGGGTATAAGCATTCCACAGGTTCCGTGCTGGGCTATCCGGAAGCGGAAAATCTCAGCAATAAGGAGCTTCTGGAACTTGATGTGGATATCCTTATCCCGGCTGCCCTTGAGGACGTAGTAAGCATAGAAAATGCGGAAAAGGTAAGACCGAAAATTCTCGCCGAAATGGCCAATGGGCCCACGACCCGGGAAGCAGAAGAGGTACTCATTTCGAACGGGGTCCACATAATCCCTGATATTCTTTACAACGGGGGAGGGGTCATTGTTTCTTATTTTGAAATGGTCCAGAACGAGTCCAGCATACAGTGGGACGAAAAGGAAGTAGAAATGCGCCTAGAAAAAAAGATGAAAGAAGCATATCATTCGGTTTTCGACTTTGCCGAAAAAAACAATGCCGGCATGCGGCAGGCTGCCTATACACTAGCTGTTGGAAGGGTTGTCGAAGCCATGCAGCTCAGGGGATGGATCTGAGTCCTGTAATAACAGACCTGAAAAGGAAAAAGGGATAAAGAAAAGTTCGGAAAGCAATGAATACAGGTATAAATACAGGTATTAATGGGTAAAGCAGCGAAAAAGGACGGTGATTCGAGCGTACAGATGTAGCAATTGTGGATATCTTTACAACCCTGACCTGGGAGATTCTTCACAGTCCATAGCTCCTGATACGGGGTTTGAAGAGCTTCCTAAATCCTGGAAATGCCCGAGGTGCGGAGTTTCCAGGGAAATGTTTGAAAAAATGTAAGTTTTAAGTTTAAGTTTTAGTTTTAGTTTTAATTTAACTTTTAAAGATACCTGACGTCCAGATAAAGGAGCTAAGAATTATTAACCCTTACAGCCAGCATCTTCCAGTTCATTAAGACGGTTTCTTTCAAAGTTAAGGACTTTTCTGATTATTAACTTTTTTGGCCCGAGTGAGAGTTCATCATTTTCAGGGTATTTTTTCTTTACATACTCATAAAGTTCCGGAACACTCATTTCATCAAGTTTCCTTTTGATCTGGTTAAACTCTTCCATAAAAACACCTCACTTACAACTCACTTATAGAAATCGAAGTAATATTATAAGTTCTGTTATAAAATCACATTATATAACATATCGGCAAGTACATCCAAATTTATTTCAAATACAGGTTTTCAGATGCCTTACAGTACTGATACTTTCGATTGATACTTTTCAGTCGTAGTGTTTTTAATTGATGCCTTACGGTAATAGTGTTTTTGATTGATGTCTTTCGGTATTAATACTTTCAATTAATACTTCTAATGGCCTGTTTTTATATATTCATATTCACTCAGGAGCTGTAAAGATTTCTTACCCGCCTGCCCCTCAATCTTATTTAATTTCTTTTAAATTCATATCCAAAATATTAATATGTCAATAATCTTATCATACATGTGACTACCGAATAGGATTTCATGGAAATCATTTCGGAAACATGAAGCTCTGGAGAGACAACCAGATCCCGGGAAATAAGTCGAAAGCAAAAGGAACAGCACTTGGTGGCAGGGGTGATAATATAAACGTTGATATAAGAAAAAGTGAAGCAGGAATCGAGTGGATGGAAGAATTTCTTTTAAACAGCCCCACCCCAGTCCTGAAGATCGAAAAAGAAGGGGTAATTACCTATTCCAATGAGGCAGGAAAGCCATTGATTGAAGAATGGGGAAGCATCCCCGGCGGGAAAGTCCCTTTAAATATCCAGAAAATTGTGCGAAAAGCAGCTTTCAGAAGAAAGTCAGAATTCCTGGAACTTAAAGCAGGCGAAAAAACTTATCTGGCTACTTTTGTCCCTTCTGCTGACGGTAAATACACTGTTCTCCATACATCAGACATAAATTCATCTAAAAAAATGGAAAGAAAACTATCTTTGATAGACGGATATTATGAAGCCTTTATCAGGGTTGCGGAGCTGTCACTTATATGCACAGACCTTCAGACATTGCTGGACAAATCCTTTAATTTAATTATTTCCACGCTTGATGCAAAATACTGCAAAATTCTGAAACTTTTAAATGATGGAAACTTTCTGGTTGAAGCAGGGGTCGGATGGAAGCCGGAAGATACAGGCAAGGTTATTAAAAGGGAAGAGGCTTCGGTAGCAGGATATACTGTTCTTTCAAAAAAACCTATTAATATAGAGGATCTGGACAAAAAAGGTTCAATCGAAAGAATGGGACTTTATGGGTATTCGGAAATTACTCACGGAATCAGTGTCCTTGTGGGAAGCCTCGAAAAACCGTATGGAGTCCTTGCAGTCCACAGCACCAGAAAAGAGAAATTTACAAAAGAAGATGCCTGTTTTTTGAAAGGCATTGCATCCATGCTTTCATTAGCCCTTGAAAGGAATAAGGTGGAGAGCACACTTCTGGATAAGGTTCTTTTCCTTGAAACCCTTGTGGATACGATCCCTGCCCCTGTGTTTTACAAAGACAGGGAAGGGATCTACCGCGGATGCAACGACCTCTTTGCAAAAATGATCCTGGGGATACCAAAGGAGAAAGTAGCAGGATGCTCTATAGATGAGTTTCTCGAGAAAATTCCGCAGGAACTGGGAAATGTTTACAAAAGAACGGACAGGCAGCTGCTTCAGAGAGGGGGAAGCCTGATTTATGAATCCAGAATAATGTGCTCTGATGGGTTGCTCAGGCAGTTCCTTATTAACAAAGCTGCATACCGAAATCTTAATGGGGATATGGAAGGTCTTGTAGGGGTAATGCTTGATATAACCGGGCAAAAACGTACAGAAGGTAGCCTGTTAAAAAGTGAAGAGAGATACAGGCTGGCTGCCGAGCAGACAGGTCAGCTGATATACGAATTTGACCTGAGAAACGGCTATGGAGAATGGGCAGGCGCTGTTAAGGAACTTACAGGCTACACCTATAATGAAATGCAGAATTTCAGTTATTATGACTGGCTTGAGCACATTCACCCTGATGAGCGCAGAAGAGTGCAGCAGGAATTTAAAAAGTGCTGGAACACAGGAGAAAAATTCAATGAAGAATTCAGGTTCCGTCGGAAAGATGGAAGCTATTTTTCCGTGGAGAACAAAGGTGTCTATCTGAAGGACGAAGAAGGGCTCGTATGCAAAGCCCTCGGGGTAATGAAGGATATTACAGAACTCAAACTTTCCTCGCAAAAACTGAAGGAAAGCGAAGAGATGTACCGGTCATTTTTACAGAACTTTAAAGGGATAGCATTTAAACTGGACAGGAATTTTGCCCCTCTATTTATGGAAGGGGCAGTCGAGGAAATAACCGGGTACACAGAGAAAGACCTCATATCCGGCAGGATAAATTTTTTTAATCTTCTTGATCCGGAAGATTTTTCATTGCTCGATAATTGCAGGAATAAAATGAGTTCTGTCCCCAATTCTATTATGGAGTATGACTACAGGTTCAGGAGAAAAGATGGAACTGTGAGATGGGTCCATGAGTTAATCCATAATATCTGCAATGAGAACGGTGAAACAGAGTTTATACAGGGATATGCTTATGATATTACTCCGAAGAAAAAAGCTGAGGAAACCCTTGCAAAAGCCGAAGCAATAGGCATGAGGGAAATCCACCACAGGATTAAAAATAATCTTCAAATAGTTTCGTCCCTGCTGAGCCTTCAGGCTGATAAGTTTAAAGACAGGGATGTAATTGAAGCGTTCAGGGAAAGTGAAAACCGTGTTGCTTCCATGTCCATTATTCATGAAGAGCTTCACAAATCCGAGGATACCACAAGCATAGATTTTGCAGCCTATTTGAGGAAATTGACTTCCGAACTCCTTTATTCCTACAGGATCGGAAATGAGAAAGTCCATCTTTTCCTTGATGTGGACCACACATTCCTTGGAATAGATACTGCAGTCCCTCTAGGGATTATTATTAACGAGCTCTTTTCAAACTCGCTGAAATATGCGTTTTCCAGAGGTGCCGACGGCGAGATCAGTATCTCTCTTTGCAGGCTGCCTGAAATATCAGGATCTTTTATCGAATCCAGCAGCTGTATTGGCACAGCAGGGCCGGGAATTCAGACAGGGTTTAAACTTGTTTACTCGGACAGCGGGGGTTGCTTCCCGGAAAATATCGATTTTTATAATCCTGATACCCTTGGTTTGCAGCTTGTAAATGCCCTGGTAGAACAGCTCGATGGAACGGTTGAGATTGAAAAAGGAGATCAAACCAGGTTCACTATAAGGTTCGAGGACAAGGGATTCTGAAGAAAAACTGAATGGTGACATATTTCTGATGCTGTCCGTCACCATATATTAACTATTATTTAATATATTAACTATTATTTAATATATTAACTATTATTTAACTGCATTATTTAACTATAGGATTTTATAATCATTTTTTTAAGTTTTTCTCTGTCAATTAAACCTATACCATTAGCTTCAGCTAATTCAATGGCAGAGTTTGTAAAATAGTTATTTGTAACTACTAAACCTTCAGTACATTTGTATAAAGCTTTAGACGCTACAACTTCCTGTACTGCTTTATTCGAAACTTTACTTGAATAACGTTTAGCCTGAACAGCGATCCTTCCTTTATTTCCTGATAAAATAAGATCTGCTCCCTGGTCTCCAGATAAAGGAGTATGAATTACCGAATATCCCAATCTTTCAAAAACAGACTTTAGAAAACCTTCAAATTCATATCCTTCCATTCCATCTATACTGGCTAATATTACATTTATATCTCTCGATCTGTTTTTTCTTAATTTTTTTTGTTCTGACCATTTTTTTAAAACTTTCAAAAACTTCTTCCCGGCGATCAGAAAAGCGACCACAAGTACCTTTCCAGTGACCAGAAAAGCGACCAGAAAAGCGACCAGAAGATTCTTCTTGGTCTCTTTTGGACGAATTATTTGTTTTTCAGGCTTCCATAGAAAAGCAAAATTTAAAAATGCAATTGTTATCAAAAGGAATAATATACTCACTATCGGTGAGCTTACTATTATTAATAAACCAGAGATTAAACTAATAGATGCTACAGCAAGGTAAGTTATATACAGAATAAGGTGTAATAATTTCGGTTTTGTCGGAGCTATTAGACGGCTAACTTCAAATTTAAAAATAAGGATCGCAATAAAAAAACTAATTACACTCAATAAAAATAATTCTTCTAATAAAAAGCCAAATCCAAGAAATATAAATATTGATCCAAATATAAAATAAGCTATTTTTGAGAAAATATTTGAGAATTTTGGTTTTTGCTGGACTACAGGAATACTGGATACTGGATAATCTGCTGGAGTATTATCTTCTAATGAAATTGGTACTGCTCTTATCTCTGATGGAGTAGTTAGAGTATCAACCTCTGCAATGGACGATGGATTTTTCATTTTTCAGCCCTCTGTATAAAAAGTAAATATAAAAATAGAGAATATATTAAAAAGTTTTCCATTCCATCAGCGAGCTAGCGAATATTCAACAGAAATACTAATGCTCTTTCTTTCCTGAAAAATCCTTAATCGTGGAATGAATAGGATACCTCAGCCGTCCAGTATTCCCATCAGGTGTCTCTTATTCCCATCAAGTATATCTTATTCTCATCAAGCATCTCTTCATTTGCTGTTTTATTGTCAGATAATTACAGCTTTTTCCCGCCATAAGACCTGACATGCTTCCAGGCTTTATGATGCTCGGGAAATAGGTCTTCATCTATATATATCGCGTCGTCGTCCCTATTATACAGCTCTCGGTCTTTTCCTATCGGGCAGACCTTGATGCATATTCCGCAGGGTGAAATGTAACGTTTGTTAAGTTCAGCACTGTATGAGGAACATGCTTTCTTATCTGTCAGTGCGTCAGGGTAATCTTCCTTTTTAAGAGCGTTCGACGGACACATTTTTACACAGCGCATACAGCGAGTGCAGAGCTGAGTTTCCAGCATTGGGTCTGAAGGAAGCTTGGCTGTGGACAGGATTGAACCGAAACGGACCCTGGGACCGTACTCCGGTGTAAGTATCGTGTTGTTTACCCCAAAGTTTCCCAGCCCGGCAAGGAGAGCGGCGTGCCTGTGAGAAAAGAATGCAATGGGATTTTCGAGAAGTACCTGAATGCCCCCATATCCGTCTCTGGGCACGAAAACGGATGGGTATCCTTTGGAGGTCAGGAAATTGGCAAGCCGATATGTGTACTGGTCCAGCAGGGAATTTACGGTATTATACAGTTCGCGGTAATATATTGAGGGGGACGTCTCCAGTACCGGAAGAGGGATCGGCAGTCCGATAACTATTACTGATTTTGCTTCAGGATATATGGACTGAGGATAGAATTCTTCAGGCATCCACGGCAAAAACGGAGGATTTTTCCATCTCTCAACACTGGCAACCCTAACCATGGGTATGTCCATACTTTCGCATTTCTGCAGGAGAGCTTTTTTCAGATCTTCAGTCGTGGATATCCCTTCTTTATGATTCCTTATCCCTACAGGGAGATAATTTTCCCACAATTTGAACATTTCCATCCATCTATATTCGGGATGGGGATTGTTCCACTCGACAAAGGAGAAACACTTGCAGACGAAAGAAAGGAAAGAATAGAAAAAATCGCTATTACGTTTAAGCAATAAGTAATGACAAAGTCTCATATAAGTGAAAAGTTAAAGAAAATAATATGATAATTGGAATAATAATAAACACCAGCGAACCTGAAACAGTGTGGAATGCATTTAGATTCGGCACGACTTCATTGCTTAATGACCATGAAGTGAAAATCTTCCTTCTGGGAAGAGGAGTGGAGTCAGAGAATATCAGGGATGAGAAGTTCAATGTTCAGGAACAAATAAAGCTTTTTATGGGGAACAGTGGCAAAATCTTCGCGTGTGGAACCTGCCTTAAAGCAAGGCAAATGGTGGGAAGCGAGGTTTGTCCGATCTCCACCATGCGTGATCTTCTCCATATAGTTGAAGAATCTAACAGAATTTTGACATTTGGTTAAGCTGATTCCGGAATCGAAGGCGTAATTTCATGGCATATTATGCTGTTCCTCTATGATTAAATCCCTCATAGATGCCCAGTCAGGAATTTCATTTCATATTTCTACTTTTTTTGAGGGGCGCCGGACAGGCTGGCAAGTTTCCGATATTATACAAATTTAAATCCGGTTTACGGGGTAAAAGGAAACCTGTGCTAATCAACTCTCTCGCTTTACTGAGTCATTTTTTCCTGCTCGATGAGGGTCGTAATTAAGTTTCTGGGCAAATTTTTTGATTATATCTCGGTACTAAAATATAATTAATTGGATAATTATTTATATCATAACCATGATGTACGTATCGCTGTATAATCCAGATAATATCAGTTTTTGATTGCAGTTTCACAGGGCATTACCTCAGAATCCTCTTTTTTAAAATGTTTTTCCGGGCTTCAGAGGGAACCTTAACTGCTTGAAAAGGCTGAGTATTAAAATAACGAAGGCTGTCAGAGTGGGCTGTGGTTGAAAATAAAAGTTACATATATATTCTGAGCACAGAATCTTGAATGTTTTCCAGATAATGAATGTATTCTAGATAATGAAAGTATTCAGGAAACAGGGTTAAAAAGAGAGAGATAAAATGGTTAGAGATTCGACAGCATGTGACCCGTTTCTAACATGTTTTTCCGATAAAGTGTTGTTTAATACTTTCACCCTGCTATATAACTTTATTAATAAAAAGTCTGCGTGTTGTTATGCGTGTTGAATATTCGGGATATCCGGGCAATTGATTACAGGAAATTCAATGCCTGCTGGTGAGAAAAACAGACATAATAAATTACATAAAAATGGCAAACAGGATCAATCACAGAATTAATCCATTAATCCATTCAGTTCTTTCAATTATCATCCGGTTAAATCATCATCCGGTTAAATTATCATCTGGTTAAATGTGCCATCCTGCATGGAACAGCTTTCTTTAAACACGTATCCGGTTTCAGATGTTTTGCCTGATTTCAGGAACTTAACCTAAACTTTTTAAACTCCAGCTTTATCCCAATTACGAAAAAAACCCGAGAGAAGGAAAATGAAAAATATCATAATCAAAGGGGCACGGGAACACAACCTGAAAGACATTACCGTGGAGCTTCCGCGGGACAGGTTAATTGTAATTACCGGCGTGTCAGGGTCAGGAAAATCAACCCTTGCCTTTGACACTATTTATGCCGAAGGTCAACGGCGCTATGTTGAGTCGCTCTCTGCTTATGCGCGGCAGTTCCTCGGGCTTATGAACAAGCCGGATGTGGACAGCATTGAAGGGCTGTCTCCGGCAATTTCCATAGAACAGAAAACCACCTCTAAAAATCCCAGGAGTACGGTGGGGACTGTAACAGAAATTTATGACTACCTCAGGCTGCTTTTTGCAAGGGTCGGGACTCCCTACTGCCCTGTTCACGGCATAAAAATCGAGTCCCAGTCTCCGGAAAGGATTGCTGACAGCCTCAGCAGGGAATGTGAGGGAATGGTTACAATCCTCGCACCCATAGTCCGCCAGAAAAAAGGGACTTACCAGCAGCTTTTCAGGGACCTCAACAGCGAAGGGTTCACGAGGGTAAGGGTGAACGGGGAGATCCACAGGACAGATGACGAAATCTCCCTTGACAGGTACAAAAAACACGATATTGAAGCTGTGGTTGACCGGCTTGACCCTTCCGAAGACCGGTCAAGGCTTGTCGAAGCCTGTGAAAATGCACTTCAAAAAGCCGCCGGACTCCTGATTGCTGTGGATTCGGAAGGAAAAGACCATCTTTACTCTTCTAACATGGCATGTCCTGTCTGCGGGATGGCTTTTGAGGAACTCCAGCCCAGGATGTTTTCTTTCAACAGTCCTTTCGGGGCTTGCGAAGCCTGCAATGGGCTCGGGTTTAAGATGGAACTTGACCCTGACCTCATAATTCCGGATAAAAGCCTGTGCATTGCTGACGGAGCAGTTGCTGTTTACAGGAACTATCTTGACGGCTACCGGAGCCAGCATCTTGCTGCTGTTGCAAAACATTTTGGCTTTGATGTATTTACTCCTATCGAAGCTCTTTCCGAAAAGCAGTACAACGCCCTGATGTACGGCACGGATGAGCGCATCCACTTTAACATGAACATGAAAAACGGGGATGTGCAGTGGTCACATAAAGGTACCTGGGAAGGGCTTCTTCCTCAGTCTGAAAGGCTCTACAACCAGACTAAGTCCGAGTACAGGAGAAAAGAACTCGAGAAATTCATGCAGGTCCACCCCTGTCCAAAATGTGAGGGCAAGCGCCTGAAAGAAAAGGTTCTTGCAGTCAAAATCGCGGACAAGTCAATAGTGGATATTACAGACCTGTCCATTTCCCAGTCCGTCCGGTTTTTTGAAGACCTGAAACTCCCACAAAAAGAACAGGAAATCGCAAAGCAGGTGCTTAAGGAAATTCGTTCCCGCCTGGGTTTCCTTGAACACGTAGGGCTCAGTTATCTCACCCTTTCCCGAAGTGCAGGCTCACTCTCAGGCGGAGAAGCCCAGAGGATCAGGCTGGCAACCCAGTTAGGCTCAAACCTTATGGGCGTGCTCTACGTTCTTGACGAGCCTTCTATAGGGCTGCACCAGAGAGATAATGAACGGCTTATTGAGACCCTTCAGACTCTTAGAGATCTCGGGAATACTCTCATTGTGGTGGAGCACGATGAAGATACTATCCGGGCTGCGGATTATGTGCTTGATATTGGTCCCGGAGCGGGGATACATGGAGGGTATGTGGTAGCCGAAGGAACGCCTTCGGAAATTGAGAAAAATCCGGAATCTCTGACAGGCAAATACCTGTCCGGAGAAAAGCAGATAAAGCCTCCTGCTATTCGCCGACAGAGCGATTCCTTTATCCGTCTGAAAGGCTGCAGGGAGAATAACCTGAAAGATGTGGATGCAAATATCCCCATAGGGCTCCTTACTGTGGTCACAGGGGTTTCAGGTTCAGGAAAATCCACCCTTATTTACGATACCCTTTACAAAGCCCTCACGAAAAAGATCAACAAATCAAGCGTAACTCCCGGGGAATATGACGAGCTTATCTTTGATTCCGAGATTGATAAGGTAATTGTTATCGACCAGAGCCCCATAGGCAGGACTCCACGCTCAAACCCTGCCACCTATACCAAGGTCTTTGATGCTGTCAGGCAGGCTTTTGCCGAAACTAAGGAAGCAAAAATCCGGGGATACAAAAACGGGCGTTTCTCTTTCAACGTAAAAGGAGGGCGCTGTGAAGCCTGCCAGGGAGAAGGGCTGATTAAAATCGAGATGAATTTCCTGCCTGATGTTTACATCGAATGTGAAGAGTGCAAGGGAACGCGCTATAACAGGGAAACCCTTGAAGTAAAATACAGGGGCAAGTCAATTGCCGAAGTTCTGGACATGACTGTGGAAGAAGCAGCAGAGCATTTTGAAAATGTGCCAGCGATTAACGGCAAGCTCAATACTCTCGTACGTGTAGGCCTTGGATATATCAAGCTCGGGCAGAGTTCCACAACCCTTTCCGGAGGGGAAGCCCAGAGGATCAAACTCACAAGGGAACTCTCCAAAAAGTGTACCGGAAAGACGATATACCTCCTTGACGAGCCCACGACAGGCCTGCATTTCCATGACGTTAAAAAGTTAATTTCAGTCCTTAACGGGCTTGTTGCAAAAGGAAACACCGTTGTTGTAATCGAACACAACCTGGATGTTATCAAATCCGCAGACCATATAATCGACCTTGGTCCCGAAGGAGGACACGCAGGTGGGGAAATTATTGCAGCAGGTACACCTGAGGAGGTTGCCATGGTTCAGGAGAGCTATACAGGGAGATTCCTTGCTCCCAGAATTCTGGCAAACGCAAACCTTTATTTGGAACCGGGATCACAGCCTGTAGAGGCTGTTTTTGAAGAAGAGGAAGATTTCGGAACCGATTTCGAGGAATTAGAGGAAGAATCGGATGAAAACCTCGACGAAGAGCCAGAGGAATTTGACAGAACAGACGATACATTTGAAGAAAAGATTCTTCAAAAAGTTTGAGAGGCAGTACTCTGGAAAATTTTCCTGAAAAATAATATTTTTCCTGAAAAATAGTATTCTTCTTGAAAATAGTATTTTTCTTGGAAATAGTATTTTTCTCGAAAATAATATTCTTCTTGAAAATAGTATTCTCCAGATGAATAATACCCTGATAAAAAATAGAATCCGATGAAATCTGAAACAAGATTTTAATGGGACGTGGTTCAAAAATGATCGACCTGGAAGCTCTTCCGCATCTGCCTGGCTGTTATCTCTTCAAGGATGAGGAAGGGATTGTACTTTATGTTGGGAAAGCAAAGGACCTCAAAAAAAGGGTGAGCAGCTATTTCCAGAAAAGGGACCACGACCCTAAAACTGCAAGCCTTATGCAGTTTGCCAGAGGCCTTGATTTTATTGTTACGAATACCGAGGTAGAAGCCTTTCTCCTCGAAAATACCCTGATCAAGAAGCACTGGCCCAGATACAATATAATGCTCAAGGACTCAAAACGGTACGCCTGCATCCACCTCACGGGAGAAAAATTTCCCAGGATCAGGATTGCGCGTAAGAATACCGGAGAGGGAGAGTTCTTCGGACCGTTTGTCTCTGCCAGAGAACGGGACTATATTTTTGAGGTTGTAAGAAAAACATTCCAGCTCAGGACCTGCAGGAAAATGCCTTCACGTGCCTGCCTGCGCTACCACATAGGAGCGTGCAGCGGTCCCTGCATTAGCAGTGTTTCCGTTGAGGAATACGGAGAGAAAGTAAAAAAAGCCATTTCTGTCCTTAAAGGCAATATCAGGGAACTCATAGAGTCCATGGAAACAGAGATGAAAGAAATGGCTGCAAAACAGATGTTTGAGCAGGCAATGGAACTCAGGGACGAGATTGCAGCCCTTGAATACCTCCAGGAAAAACAGAATATGGAGAGGCAGAAAAAGTATGATGAGGACATCCTGAATTACATCGTCAGGGACAATAACGTTTACCTCATGCTTTTTAAGGTTTACAAAGGTACCCTGGAAGACAAGCAGGACTTTGTCTTTGCTTTTGGGGAGGATTTTCTGGAAGAGTTTCTCGTACAGTATTATTCCGAGAACGACCCTCCTGAAGAACTGATAGTTCCGGAACCGCTTGATGAGTCTCTTGTAGAGTTCCTGGCACATGTGAAGGGAAAGAAAGTGAAAGTAGCGGTCCCGAAACAGGGAGATAAAAAAGAGCTTCTTGACCTTGTCCTTAAAAATGTTGAGATTGGATTCTTCGGGGACAGGAAAAAGCTTGAAGCCCTGCAGAGTAAACTTTCCTTACCAAAGATCCCGAATGTTATTGAATGCTTTGATATTTCCCACCTTTCAGGCACGGCTACAGTCGGTTCAATGGTGCAGTTCAGGGGAGGCAGGCCTGATAAGCATAATTACCGCCGCTTCAAAATAGAAAGCGTGGAAGGGATTGACGACTTCGCTTCCATTGCCGAAGTTGTGCGGAGGCGTTATTCCCGACTGCTTGAGGACAAACATGAAATGCCTGACCTGATAATTATTGATGGGGGAAAAGGGCAGCTTTCTTCAGCTTTCCAGGAACTACGGAAGCTCAGGGTAAAGGTTCCCATTATCTCAATAGCCAAACGCGAAGAAGAGATTTATGTCCCGGGACTCAAGTCTCCTCTTCCTATCAAAAAAGATGAGAAAGCATCTCTTTTTGTCCAGGAAATCAGGGACGAAGCTCACAGGTTCGCTATTAACTATAACCGCCTGTTAAGACAGAAAGCATTGATACAGAAATGAGTCATTGGTACAGTAATCAATACTGTAATCGACTCCGCAAATATATTAATCAATTCCATATGCTTAAGAAGGTCATAATTCTATGAAAGTTTCCAGCCAGACAACCGGGGAGTTAGCTGAAAATAAGTTTGAAACAATATACGATGAACGGTACTGGGAAAGCCCTCCTTTTAAACTTGTTTCCGATTTTGAACCCAAAGGTTCCCAGCCTGAAGCAATAGAAAAACTTGTGGACGGACTGAAGAAAGGAGAGCCGTTCCAGACCCTTCTCGGGGTGACAGGGTCAGGTAAGACCTATACAGTTGCAAATGTTATAAACCAGATCCGAAAACCTACTCTCGTTATTGCCCACAATAAAACCCTTGCTGCTCAGTTATATAATGAGTTCAGGGAATTCTTCCCTGAAAACCGCGTTGAATATTTTGTCTCATATTACGATTATTACCAGCCAGAGTCCTATCTCCCAGCAAAAGACCAGTATATTGAAAAAGATGCAATGATAAACCCGAAAATCGAACAGATGCGCCTTGCAGCCACAGCTTCCCTGATGTCAAGGCAGGACGTGATTGTGGTGGCATCCGTGTCCTGCATCTACGGTCTGGGAAATCCTGAAAACTTCCAGAAGATGGGTTTTGAACTTAAAGTTGGGGATAAGGTTCACAGAAAGGAAATCCTTGAGAAACTGATCGACATCCAGTTTGAGAGAAACGACCTTGAACTCATGCCAGGGCGCTTCAGAGTAAAAGGAGATACAATTGATATCATTCCCGGTTACTTTGATGACATAATCAGGATAGAACTTTTCGGGGACGAGGTGGACCGGATTTCCGAAGTGGACAAGCAAACCGGGCAGAGAAAAGAGGATATGGACTATTTCTTCGTCTATCCTGCCAGGCACTATGTTATCCCTGAAGAGGAACAGAAAAGCGCAATCCAGTTTATTCTTGAAGAACTTGAAGAACGTCTTCCCGAACTCGGGTTGCTTGAGTCCCACAGGTTAAAGCAGCGCACGCTCTATGATATGGAAATGATCCAGGAAACCGGCAGCTGCAAGGGGATAGAAAACTATTCAAGGCATTTTGACCATAGACAGCCTGGAGAGAAGCCTTTCTGCCTGCTTGACTATTTCCCGGATGACTTCCTTCTGGTTATTGATGAGAGCCACCAGACGATTCCGCAGCTGCACGGGATGTATAATGGGGACAGGTCAAGGAAAAAGAGCCTTGTAGATTACGGTTTCAGGCTTCCAAGTGCTTTTGACAACAGGCCCCTTAAGTTTGAAGAATTTGAAAAATACATGAAAAATGTGATCTTTGTCTCGGCAACACCTGCAGACTACGAGCGTGAACATTCTTCCCGGGTCGTGGAACAGATCATCCGCCCGACAGGCCTTGTTGACCCTGAGGTTGAAGTGCGTCCCCTTGAAGGCCAGGTCAGGGACGTTATGCAGGAGATCAGGAAAATAGTGGAGAGGGGAGACCGCGCCCTTGTGACCACGCTTACCAAAAAGCTAGCAGAAGAACTAACTGAATTCCTGGCGAAAAATGAGATCAAGGCACGCTACCTGCACTCGGATATAAAGACCATTGAAAGGACGGAAATTATCCGCGAACTGCGCCTCGGCAAGTTTGATGTACTTGTCGGTATCAACCTGCTCAGGGAAGGGCTTGATATTCCTGAAGTCGGCTTCATTGGAATCCTTGATGCAGACAAAGAAGGTTTCCTCAGGAACTCAAAGAGCCTTATCCAGATTATAGGCAGAGCAGCACGGAACTCCAGCTCAAGGGTCGTCCTCTATGCCGACAACATGACCGATTCCATCAAATCAGCAGTTCAGGAAACCGAGCGCCGCCGTTCAATGCAAATAGCTTACAACGAAGAACACGGCATTGTCCCTACAACCATCAGAAAACCAATTCGAGAAAAAGTTGTGGATATCACGGATACAAAACATATTCCGAAAACCGATATTCCAAACGTGATTATCGAACTGGATGCAGAGATGAGGGAAGCTGCTGACAGGCTGGACTTCGAGCGTGCAATCCAGGTCAGGGAACTTATAAAGAAGCTGGAAAAAGAGATAAAAGCAGTG
>Ga0265294_10001451_pt1 | contig 31825 bp, 31 predicted proteins | sample MunlanPumphouse3_FD_192504 | JGI IMG/M metagenome (GOLD analysis project Ga0265294, IMG submission 192504) | Groundwater microbial communities from a municipal landfill in Southern Ontario, Canada - Pumphouse #3 | ecosystem: Environmental > Aquatic > Deep subsurface > Groundwater | place...
CACCTCGATGTCGGCTCGTCGCATCCTGGGGCTGAAGCAGGTCCCAAGGGTTGGTCTGTTCGCCCATTAAAGCGGTACGTGAGCTGGGTTTAGAACGTCGTGAGACAGTTCGGTCCCTATCCACCATAGGCGTAGGGTATTTGAGGAGATCTGCTTCTAGTACGAGAGGACCGAAGTGGACGAACCTCTGGTGTACCGGTTGTAGCGCCAGCTGCATAAGCCGGGTAGCTATGTTCGGGTCGGATAACCGCTGAAGGCATCTAAGCGGGAAGCCGCCTCCAAGATGAGATACCCCATTCCGATAGGGAAGTAAGGTGTCCTGAAGACGACAGGATAGATAGGCCGGGAGTGTACGAGTTGTGAGGCTCTTAGCTGACCGGTACTAATACATCGAGGCCTTATTCTCACTTTCTCTTGGTTTTCTTTCCTCGATTTCTGTGTTTAGAGTACGAAAGAATAAAAGTTTGAGATCTCTGGTGGTAATAGCGGAGGGGTCACACCCGGTTCCATGCCGAACCCGGAAGTTAAGCCCTCCAGCGCCGATGGTACTGCAGAGGCTATCTGTGGGAGAGTAGGTCGCCGCCAGAGATCTTTTTTTATCCTTTCATTGTGATCTTCTTCGAAAAAACGTGTTTTTACATCGGCGCTGCGAAGAAATAGGATTAAATATTCATCTTCCCTCTTATTTACAGACTTCCCGACTTTTCCATTCTGAAAGAAATGATTACATATGGTATGGTTTTAGCATCGATTGGATGCGGGTGGTGTTTGTGATCGTTTCTGATTTATCGTGGAATAGATTTTGCATAATTCTTTCTCACATAGAAGAATTTCATGATTTTCTTCAACAAAAAGTTTCTTTTTACAATAAGAAAGCTCCTTTTTTACTTGCTAGACTTCTTTTACAGTACTTTCCCCACAAAGAAGAAGATATTTTTTCTTGCATAAAGGCAGCTACTCATATGCCCGAAGCATACCTTCCTTTATTTCCACCGATAAGTGAATTTAAAGAGTTGTTTCCTTATAAAAGCATGATAGATATGGATATAGTGCCGTTATTATTTTCCTCTGAGGAAAATAAATTGGTTATAGCCCTTTTTGATCCCTTTTTACCTAAAAATATTATTACGAAACTTGATCTTCATAAGTTTGATATTGTTGCTTTTTTAGCACCATTAACCAGAATCCGTACTTCCATTGAACGATTACGTTTTTCTCTGAAACTTAAAGAGAGTTCCTCTCTCTCTTCAAATGACGCAGTAAAGTTTGTTGATTGCATATTACATGAAGCTGTGGAAAAACAAGCTTCTGATATTCATATCGAACAACTTTCCGATTGGAGTCGCGTTAGATTTCGTGTAGATGGTTTCTGTCACACAGAATACGTTTTTTCTTCCTCTTTTCACTCAACGGTGATTTCACGAATAAAAGTCATGTCGTCAATGGATATATCTGATAAAAGGCGACCTCAAGATGGTCGATTTTGTCTTCAAAAAAAACAATCCCCCCTTGATGTAAGAGTCGCTTCTATTCCAACTCTTTATGGCGAAAAGGTAGTTTTACGCCTTTTGGGGTCTTCATATATTCCTACAAATATAGACCAACTCGGACTAAAGGAAGAAGTTATGACCCTTATTTTTAAACTGCTTTCAAAACGTGAAGGACTCCTTCTTGTCACGGGACCAACTGGTAGTGGCAAAACAACAACACTACATGCCTTAATAGATGAAATTGATGCCGATTCATTAAATGTAACTACTATAGAGGATCCTATTGAAAGAACTCATTGGGGAGTAAATCAAATACAAGTTGATGAAAAAGCAGGGCGTAGCTTCAACGTAGTTTTGCGTGCTCTTCTTCGACAAGATCCTGATGTGATACTTGTCGGCGAGATAAGAGATACAGAAACGGCTCACCTTGCTGTGCGAGCGGCACTTACTGGACATTTGGTCTTATCAACCTTGCATACGGAAGATGCTGCAAGTGCCCCCTTGCGCCTTATGGAAATGGGCGTGCCTCCCTTTCTTGTCGTATCGGCACTTAAAGCAGTTATATCTCAACGCCTTGTAAGAAGAGTTTGTCCCCATTGCAAAAATAACGTGGAAAGCAATAAATCTCTAATTGGATGTCCTTCTTGTGGTGGAACAGGTTTTTCAGGCAGAATAGGAGTTTTTGAATGTTTATATGTTTCCAATGCAATTAGAAAACTGCTCTTTCAAGAAACTCCTGTCCAATTTATTCGAGAGCAAGCACATAAAGAAGGAATGGAATCTTTATTAGAAGATGGAATACAGAAGGTCAGAAAAGGTTTGACTACGATGAAAGAAATTGCGTCACTTTCTTCGGATATGCCTATGCCTAATGAGGTATTAAATTGACCTTTTCATATACTGCACGCACCTCAACTGGGCAAAAGACAGAAGGTTCATTAAAGGCTGATTCTGAGGAACAGGCTTTAGCCATCCTTCACGAGAGTGGCCTCTTTGTTATTTCTCTCAAAAAGCGAATTCGTTTAGTGATTAAAAAAGAGAAGCGCGTTACCCTTTCTCTGACTCATTTATCTCTTTTTTTTAATCATCTTTCTGCAATGCTTTCCATGGGAGGAACTCTTTCTCAAGCTCTTTGCCTCTTAGAGAAAGAGATGGAAGAACCTTTAGTTAGCCGATTAGTAAAGCGTGTAAATGAGAAATTATTGCACGGGCACTCCCTTAGTGAATCCCTTCACCTTTCAGGGAAATGGCCAATAGGGGTTATCTCTATTATCCGTGCCGGTGAAGAAAGTGGAGAATTGCTGACGGTACTTCAACACTTAACTTCCCATTTTAGGTGGAAAAGAACCTTTCAAAAGAGGTTATTCAGTGCCTTTTTTTACCCTGCTTTTGTTGCATTAGTATCTCTTGTTGTAATTAATATCCTTTTTTTTAAAGTCTTGCCGCAATTAGAATCAACACTAAATGATTTGGGAATAGTATTTTCGCCATTATTTTCTATCTCTCTTAAAGTGATAAAAATTATATGCAGCGTTGGTGTTATTGGTGGGGGCGCTATTATTGCAACAATATATTGTATCAATCATATATGCAATGTATCTATAGGAAAAGGTGCATGGCATTGGTTGCTATCAAAAAGCAGAATATGCAGAAACATATCCCTTGCCAGAAGCTTTCAGATGTTAGCTGTGCTTTTAAAATCGGGAATTCCTCTTTTAAAGGCATTAAAACTTGCGGGAGAAATTTCTGGCAATAAAAAAATAAGAGAGAGCTTTTCTATTGTTGCAGAACATATTTCTTTGGGGCATTCTTTGTCTCAAGCACTACTAACTCAAAAAGAGTATTTACCCCCTCTTATTGTCCCTATTTTAGCTCTTTCTGAACGTTCAGGAACATTAATAGAATCTTTAATTCAGATATCTGTTCAACTCAATGAAGATTCACAACAAAACATGAAACGTTTGGAGGTTCTTATAGAGCCTATTTTGATAACATGCCTAGGAGTTTTTCTTCTTATTTTTATCAGTGCATTATTCTTACCATTGTTTAAAACTTTTCAAAATATATCCTTTTAGAAAGGGGAGATATGTGATGAAGTCCTTATCCGCAAAAAGATTGGGCTTTTCGTTAATAGAACTACTTGTCGTTCTTTTAGTGGTCGGGCTTTTGTCTGGTGGAATTATTGTAGCAGCGAGAAAAGCTGTTGTTTCGGCAAAGGCTGTGCGAATTACTTCCGATTTAAATACATTGAAATTAGCCTATCTTATGTATTCAGTGGATTTTGGAGACCACGAAGCGTTACTTTCTGATTTGACTCTTCTTGAACCATATTTAGATTCTCGTATTGATGAAAATCAATATGTAATTTGTACGGAAGATGATTCAATATACATTGGGACAGGGCCGTTTAATAAGAACATATTATTACAGCTTGAGAAGCAAGCTTCAGAGACGGGACTTTATAATTCATCGTCATCCCAGCCACCAGTATCGCCTTATGATCCAGAAAAAGGACCGTGGGTATGGGTAAAGGTGCAATAGGGAAAAAATCATGCGGTGCCTCTTTTATAGAAATAGTTGTGAGCGTAGCTATACTTATCCCTCTTATAGCAGGTATATTGAGCAATTTTTATATATTGAGTAAAGCTCAAGAGAAAAGTAGAAAAGTCTTTATGTCTGGTCTTGCCGTTTTGTACTTAGTTGAAGCAAATGAATCTGCTATGCAATGTAACGGTTTGTATGTCTGCGAGGAGCATTTCCCGAAAGGGGGAGAAGGTTGTGTGAAAATATCTACTTATAATTTAAATGAACTTTATAGAAATAACTGTTTATATGAAATATTCTTTTGGTATTAGTCGCAGGAAAAAGAGAAAAATATTTTCTCATGGGCATACATTTATTGAGGTAATAATAGCTTTATCAATAACTGTTTTTTTCTCAAATTTATTTATGCAGGGAATAGGAAGCGCCGGAAGGATTATTTACAGAATACGAGAAGGATATAGAGTTCAGGTTAAAATTTCCCATGTGTTTTCGTTTATCCTTCCACAAATTCTTAATACTGGATTGGGTATTTCTCCATCAGAAAATTTTACGGAGCTATTTAAAGATATTCCTTCAATTTCTTATTGGAAATCACCGTTACAAATTGTTCCTAATAAGGCAGCGACTTGTATGAGCAAAGATTGGGGAAATGAGTTAAGGTGTCTTTATGCCATACCATCTCGTATACAAGTGGTAGAAGTAGTTCCTTCTCAGCATCGTGTTAAACTCTCTGTTTCCCCTAATAGGAACAAAGTGGAGCCCACCTTTGGAGGAAGGGCTATGAGAACGGTAAATTGGATTATTTTCCCAGGGGCCTCACGTCCCTTTCGAGTTGTAAATCTTTCAGGGAGAATCCTCACACTTGCAGAAGATTCCCAGGATATTCAAACTATTCCTATAGGAAGTTCGCTGCATTTTCTTAGAGCGGCCAGATTTTATGTTAAAAATGGACCTCGAAGGAAGAAAGATGCCCTTTATTTTCATGATGTCACAAAGCAGAGTACTCAACCTGTTATAAATGGTATTTCTAAGATTTTATTTACATATGACCGTCAGAGGAGAGTACTTGAGGTATGTGTAAAAGTTCAAAGCAAGGAAAATCATGGAGTAGAATCTTCGAAGATAAAGACAGGCCTTTATCTTCGAAACATGTAGATCAAAACAAGGGATTTATTTTTATATTCGTCTTACTTTTTTTATCAGTTTTTCTCTTGTTTTTTCCGTTTCTTTTTGAAATCTTAAGCGAGAAATTACAAGTAAATAAAACTTTTGATAGAGGAGTCAGATTACATTGTGCTGCGGTTTCAGGAATAAACCGAGCAATACTTTGGATAGAGGGAAATATTTCCCCTTTATGCAAAGAGCAGCAAAGCTGTAATATCAAACTACCTGCTCATATAGCATCCTTTAATAGTAAAGATGTTCATGTAAAAATTGATCTTTCTATTCTATCGGCTCAATCAATAGAGGGGAAAAAATCAGCTGTCTATCATTTACGTTCAATAGCGTCCGAAAAATCTGTACGTTATGTTGTTGAGTGTATGATCCGTAATTTATTTGACAACGAAAAATGTGAAAAAACATGGTCATTCTATTCTAATAACGATAAATAAGAAGGGATAAATAGTGTTTGTTTCTTTCTTTAAAAAAAAGAAAAGAAAAATGCCATTGAGTGGGTTATATATCGGAAATAATTGGATTCGATATATATCTCTCGGGTGGGAAGGTGGCTATCTTGCTGTGCAAAAGGTATGTAAAAAAACTATTCCGAGAGAAAATTTGCTTTTTAAAACTTTCGATGATTGGGTGACGCGTATAAAGGAAATAAAGAATGAAATGGGGATTCCTCATAACTCTTTGCTCAACTGTGCTTTGCCTATAAGAGAGACATATTTTGAAACATTGAAATTCCCGATTATGCAAAGAAATGAACTTGAAAAATCAATTCGTTGGGAATGTCAAAGGAGATTAAAGAAAAAATGGGAAGATCTGTGTTTTGATAGTTATTGTTATAAAGAGCAAGAAGATTCTTCTGAATCGTTACTTTTGGTCGCTCTGACTTCTAGAAAAACAGTCAGTAAATTTTTAAAAATATTGAAGCGATGTAAATTAGGCGCCTCGTGCCTTGAACCTCCTCAACTTGCACTTCTAAGAGGGCTACAAGGGCCTTATCAAGATGATTATTTACCTCTTTCTGTCTTTTGTCCCAAGGGTAATAACGTAATTAAAATCTACATTTCTCCTGAGGGGGTTATTTCTTCAGAGCTAATTGACTTTGATGAAGAAGGCTTATTGGGAGATGAAAATCCTTATTATTCATTTCCCGAAAACCCCCATTGGTTTTGGGTATCTCATGCATTAAAGGATAAAAAAGCTATTCTCAAAACTTTTTCCACTAATATGAGAGAGCTTCCCCCTTTGCAGAATATGTGGAGTTTAGACGACAAGGGCCAATCTATCGTCGGATATGAAATAGCTTTAGGTTTAGCGTTGAGGGATTTTTTGTGCACATCAAATTAGATCTTCTTCAGTCACATTCTCGAAGTGGTAAAACGTCGCTTTATACAACGTTTAAACGTTGGGGGTTTTTGAGCTTTTTCCTTTTGTTTATAGTCACAGGGACTTTTGCTGCTTATAACTTCCATCGAGATGTTACTGAGTTCGATAAAGCGATATTGCTCAAGAGAAAGAGAATAAGAAATTTGTCGACTCTCCATAACAAATTAGAGCAGGAACAGCTTGAACTGAGAGAAAAATGTATATCAATTTTAAGTTTGATGCGAAGAGATCCCTTCCATTATTCTTATATTTTGGATTACCTTCTTTGTTCTATTCCTGATAGTGTTACCTTAGATTCCATTACTTTTACTGATAGCAAACTTTTACTTATTGGAGAGGGAAAAGTCGACGAAATTCTTAATTGGCGTAATGATATGTCTGCAGAATTCAGATATATAAAAATAGAGATTCCGTATTTTTCAAAAAAAGAAAAGATGCATTCTTTTAAAATGAAGTTTTTATTAATGGCAAAGGAAGAAAAATCATGAAAAAAGAAAGTTTGCTCCAGTTTATATTCTTTTCGTGCATAGTTTTGTTTTCTTTGTATATGTCTATTTCCTTAAGAACTCTTTACAGTCAGCTACTGGAAAAACATGATATGTATCTGAAATATTCTAATGAGGAAAAAATGATAAAACAAAGTATTGCTTTTTTACTCCAAGATAACAAACAATTCGAAAAAATATACTCTATATTAAATAAAAGCAGTTTGATTGAATATACAACAAATAAAAATCAAATCCCATTGGCATGGATTTCAAAAATAATAAAGGATTGTAGTTTCTTGGCTTGTGATGTTATACAAAATTCAGATGGAAAAAAGATAAAAGTTAGACTGGAAGGTCTCTATTCTGATTGTGTTTATTTTTTAAAAAGATGTGAAGAAAATAGATGCCCCTACTTTATTGTGTCTGGAGAATTAAAATCCAAAAAGAATTGTACGGTATTGCAAGTTTACTTGAAAGAACGTAGAGGTGAAGCCGTTCATGGATAAATCATTACCCATTTTTGTAAAGAGCTTTCTTTCTCTTTTTTGGGGAATTGCCATTTGTATTTTATTTTATAACGTAAAGTTTGGGTTGCCGTCTTATTACCAGAGATCTATCAAAGAACAATCTTCGTGTGCTATTCCCGCAGAAGATAGCGTCAATTGTCATTCATATAATCAACGATTGATCCAAAAAATAAATAGTGTTCTTCAAAAAAAAAGAGAGGGAGAAAACTGCGCCCATCAACTTTTTCCTACTCATCGTAGAAAAACTCCCTTTTTAAAACAGGAATATTCATATGTGGAAAAACAAGGTTCACAAAAAACTACCCAGGAAACATTTACTATTTCTGGATGTCTTGAAGGAGCTAAGGGCACTTTTTATCTTGTTGATCATGTTGATGAAATGAAAGGAATTATGCTCGAAAAAGAAACGTTATTATCGAATTTTTCAAAACTTAACATAGAAGAATTACGTGATGATAAGAAGAGCTTAAAAGGGACACGAAATGATTAGAAGAAGCCCATTTTTCCGTGTCAGAAAGAAGTTTTTTTTAATATTTGTTATAAGTTTCTTTATATTAAATTCTGAAAGTTACGGTGCAGAAATATCTGTCATGAGAGGCCTTTCTGTTCAACAAGTTGGATCTCAAAATCTGTATATACGCGTATCGGGAGAAAACCTACCGTGTCCAAAGATAGCGGAGGAACATCCTAACATGACAGTGTTGCTTTGGAAACAGGTTACTCTTCCGTCTTCGCAGTGGAAACGTATGTACAATTTCCCCCTTCTTTCTTCCATCAAAGCACAGCAAAAGGGAAATGATATAGAGATGACAATAGTTCATTCCAATGATCTATCTCTTTCTTGGAAAAGTAAAATAAATCAACAGCTGCCTCAAAGAATTCTTATGCTTAAGAAGCGAAACGATAATCAGATGTACGATGATAATAAGCCCCAAAAAGGAAAAAATAAACTTACATCGGATCCTGTTTCTATTTCCCTCCGTAGAGCTCTTTTATCCGATGTTTTTAGACTTTTTGCCGAGTATTGGAATTTAAATTTAATTGTAGATGATTCAGTACCTGAAAAAGAAATAACATTAGTTTTAGAAGATATACCTGCTATGGAAGCTTTTTCTTATTTATTAAAGTCGCATAATTTACGATTTGCTATGTTAGGTGAAAAGACACTTTTTATAGGCACAACGGAGCATCTAGAGAATATTTTCAGGACAAAAAATACTGAACGTTTCAGATTGGCTTATAGTAACGTAAAAGATGTGGCAAAAATTTTAAAACAAGCAACAGGCATTAAGAAAATTATAGAAGATAAACGTCTTAATACTCTCTATATCACAGGAGATAGTGAACAATTGGAGAGCGTGAAGCATTATATAGATCTTATAGATCGGCCAGGAAATCAGGTAATGATAGAAGCACGGATAGTGGAAGTATCAGATAGAGCATCGGAAGAAGTTGCTTCTTGCCTTGATTCTATCTATAAAAATTGGATGCTTACATATAATGGCAAGGGGAGCCTTGGACAAATAAGATATAGTAAAAGTTCTGGGAAACAGCTTGCGGACGAAGATCCTCCACTTTCCGGCGCCGTTAAAAAGTTGGATGCACTTTTTACCATGCTTGAAAAAGATGAGCGCGGCCATGTTTTAGCCAAACCTTCTGTAATAACTGTAGAAGGAACACGTGCTCGTATACGTCTTGTTCAAAAGTATCCATATGTTTCGACTCGTGATGAAGCAGGAAATCCCACATATATTTCAGAAGAAGTTGGTCCCCAATTGGAAATAACACCTTTTGTAGGAAGGGATGGAGTTATAACAATCAAATTAGCAATACAAACAGGAGAGGTTATTTCGTGGAGGGAAGGGGCCAGGGGAGAGTTATACCCTGAAACAAGTACAAGAGAAGTTGAGACGCATGTTCGTATTCGTGATGGAGAACCTTTTGTTATCGGTGGACTGTTTAAGGAGCAGAAAAGGAAAAACCATTACAAGTTCCCTGTTTTAGGAGATATCCCAATTCTGAAGTCGATATTTTCGTCTCAATATGTTGAAAGGGATCGAAATGAAGTCGTAATTGTTGTTGTTCCATATATTCTTTCATTTCCGCAATGAGTCACCGGAACAACTTTCATACTTGACAACAACTCATGAGTCATGTAGAATTCCCCTTGTCCTCGCAGCAAGGGCGAGTGGTGGAACGGCAGACACAGGGGATTTAAAATCCCCCGAGCGTTAGCTCTTGCGGGTTCAAGTCCCGCCTCGCCCACCACGTAAAAGTTGCAAAACATGTTGCAGGAAGTTGCAAAGTTAAGGCAACCGAGTTAGTATATACAATGTGTTGATTATCGCGGGGTGGAGCAGTCAGGAAGCTCGTCGGGCTCATAACCCGAAGGTCGCAGGTTCAAATCCTGCCCCCGCAACCAATTTGGCGGTGTAGCTCAGATGGCTAGAGCATGCGGTTCATACCCGCAGTGTCACTGGTTCGATTCCAGTCACCGCCACCAAATATAAAAACTAAAGGCGGGAGACTCATCTCCCGCCATTTTTGTTTCACCTCTTGTGTGGGAGGTGGCAGTGTGATATGACAGAAAATATTGAAAAACAACTTCCATATGAATTATCTCTTCCTTACTTACGTAGTAAATTCTGGGCCGTTGCTCAAAAACAAGGCTGGGCAGGAAAAAAAGGTCCTGCAGTTGTTGCTGTCTCTGGAGGTAGCGACTCTGTAGCGCTATTGTGGTTCTTTGTTCAGTTTTGGCCTGGAAAAGTTGTAGTTGCCCATTTAGAACACGGTATTCGTGGAAAAAGTTCTTTTGAAGATGCTGACTTTGTAAAAGCTCTTGCAAAGCAGTGGCATTGCGATCTTCAAATAAAGCATGTAGCTGTTCCCCAACTCCTTGAAAAGGGTGAAACGCTTGAGGAAGGAGCGCGTAGAATACGCTATGACTTTCTTGAATATGTTTCATCTTCATGTCAAGCAGAAATTGTTGCTTTGGGTCATACTGCTGATGATGTGGCGGAAACCCTTCTTTTCAACCTTTGTCGCGGCTCAGGCCCCTTTGGCCTTGTCGGAATTCCTGAAGTTCGAGAGCAATATGTTCGTCCTCTTATTAATTGGTGGAGGGAAGACTTGCAGCGCCTTTTAACAGCGAGAGGCATTACATGGAGAACTGACCCCACAAATTCTGATACTGTGTACGCGCGGAACCGAATCCGTCATGAAGTTATCCCTATGTTGGAAAAAACTATAAATCCTTCTACGCGACAACACCTTGTAGATTTAGCTCAGGATATGCAAGAATACAGACAAAGAGAAGAGGAACAGGGAGCGCTCCTTCTCCAATGGGCGAAACGTGATTTCCCTTTTTCTTTCTACGCAGCAGATTTGGCTTTTATTCGTTCTCTTTCGGATCAGGAAATTGCCTGGTTTATACGAGCCGTAGGCAGAGATCTGAATTTAAAAACTTTAACAAGAAATAGACTAAACTCTTTAGTGTCAACAATAAGAAAATCTGGACGTTGGTTGTTTCAATGGGAAAATAGAGTTTTTATTTGTTGCGGTTCAGGTTTTATGGTATGGATAAATCCAAAACTCCTGTATAATACTCACGCTACACCACTGGAGTTGACTTTTGACGATGAGGAAGGTCGGGCGTATTGGGGTGTTTGGTCTGTTTCGTGGGAAAAAAAACAATCAGTTCCTAAGCATTTGAATTCTTCTCTGAAGGTTTTTTGGGGAGTATATCCCTTGAGAAATGATTCTTGTCTTTCTCTTTCTTCTTTAACGTCTAAAAGAGGAATGGCAGAAAAAAATACATTGAAGAAAATCCCCTGGTGGTTAGAGAAAATATGGCCATTTTTTGGTGATAAAGATAGATGGCGATGGATTCCAATTATTGAAGATTTTTCCACGCCAAGCAAAGAGTTTTCAAATAAAAATTCCTGGAGTGGGCCATGGATAATTTTGAGGCTGGAGCCACATTCTTCAGCTCTGGAGGGATAACAATAAAATGAACTATGAAGTTTCAGATATACTTTTGTCTGAAGAGACGATTCAAGAGCGAGTAAAAGAGATTGCTACAGAGATAAGCAAAGAATATGCAGGGGAAGAACTGGTAACAGTAGGGATTTTAAAAGGAGCTGTTGTATTCCTTTCCGATCTTATTCGGCACATTGATAAAGATGTTGATGTTATTATGGAATTTATGGCTGTATCTTCATATGGTGATTCGACTAAAACAAGTGGAATAGTCAAGATAATAAAAGATATGGATACTAGCATAAAGGGAAAGAACGTTCTCATCGTTGAGGATATTGTTGATACCGGTCTGACATTGTCGTATCTTATTCGTATGATGCAAGAACGTCAGCCAAAAAGTGTTCGTGTCTGTGTGCTCCTCGATAAAGAAGAACGCAGAAAGGTTCCAGTGAAAGTAGATTATAAAGGATTTGATATTCCTGATAAGTTCGTGGTAGGGTATGGATTGGATTATGCAGGAAAATGGCGAAATTTGCCTTCTATTCATATAGTTGAAACAAATACGGATAGCCCCGAAGTGGGTAATTCAATGAGAGGCGGCGATATTTAGTGGGGCGATTGATTAAGAACCTCGGATTGTACCTGATTCTCGTTGTGCTTGTTGTAAGCCTCGTAAACGTTTTTTTATCTCCGGCGCATGGGCCACAACAATCTGAAGCGATTACGTATTCCGAGTTCCTAACAGCAGTAGATACGGGACAAGTTAAGAGTATTACAATTAAAGAAAATACAATATCGGGTCGTTTTATAGATGGAAGAAGTTTCCAGGCCGAAGTTGTTGGTGCTGGAGATCTTGCAAAGGAAATAGCTAGCAAGGGCGTTAACGTGCAAGTAGAGGCCCCTCAAAAAACACCGTGGTGGGCTACTATGATATCTTCCTTCTTCCCTACCTTGCTTCTAATTGGAGTGTGGATATTCTTCCTTTACAATATGCAAGGTGGCGGTGGCAAGGTGATGAGTTTTGCCAAGAGCAAAGCTAAGCTTTTCCTTGATAATCGTCCGAAAGTAACGTTCGCAGATGTTGCTGGTTGTGATGAATCTAAAGAAGAGTTAAGTGAGGTCGTTCAGTTTCTTCGTGATCCTGGCAAATTCAGAGCGTTGGGGGCACGAGTACCTAAAGGTGTATTGTTATTGGGACCTCCTGGTACAGGTAAAACTTTACTGGCTCGAGCTGCAGCGGGAGAAGCAGATGTTCCCTTCTTTAGTGTAAGCGGATCTGATTTTGTTGAAATGTTTGTTGGTGTTGGTGCAGCTCGTGTTCGAGATCTTTTTGAGCAGGCACGAAAATACCAGCCTTGTATCATTTTTATTGACGAAATGGACGCTGTTGGACGTCATCGTGGTGCGGGTCTTGGTGGTGGACATGATGAAAGAGAACAGACTCTTAACCAACTCTTGGTTGAACTTGATGGTTTTGACGAATCAACAGGGATAATTCTTATTGCGGCAACAAACAGACCAGATATATTGGATCCAGCATTATTACGTCCTGGTCGCTTCGATAGACATATAGTTGTAGATCGTCCAGACGTTAAGGGACGCGAGGAAATATTGGCTGTTCACGTTCGAAGTAAGAAGTTAGCAGATGATGTTGATCTCGGCGTTGTAGCACGTCGTACTCCAGGTTTCGTAGGTGCAGATTTAGCGAATCTTGTGAATGAAGCGGCCCTTTTAGCCGCACGGGCAGGTAAGAATCTTGTTACTATGGCGGAGTTTGAGGAAGGTATTGACCGAGTTATTGCTGGACCAGAACGAAAGAGCCGCCTTGTAAGTGATAAAGAGCGGAAGATTATTGCTTATCATGAGACTGGCCACGCTCTTGTTGCTAAATATTTACCAGATTGCGACCCAGTGCATAAGATTTCTATTATTCCTCGTGGTCACATGGCCTTGGGATACACGTTGCAATTGCCGGTGGAAGATCGTTTCTTGATGTCTAAAACCGAATTGCTCAATCAAATTACGGTGCTTCTTGGTGGACGTGTTGCTGAGGAACTTATCTTTGGAAATGTTACGACTGGTGCAGGTAACGATTTAGAGAGAGCTACCCAAATTGCGCGAAGAATGGTTACCGAATTTGGTATGAGCGATACTCTTGGACTTGTTAAACTTGGTCATAAACATCAGGAAGTCTTTTTGGGACGCGATATTACTGAAGATAAAAATTATAGTGATAACGTAGCCTATATGATCGACCAAGAAGTTAAAGCTATCATTGACGGTTGTTATGAAAAGGCTAAACAGATATTGACTGAAAAGAACGATCAAGTTGAAATGGTAGCGAGTACACTCCTTGAGAAAGAAGTTATAGAAGGTAAGGAACTTGATGAACTATTGGGATTGGCACCTCAGGAGGAAGAAGTAAAAGAGCAGAATTATGCTCAGACAAAAGAGACTGAGACAGAAGAAATAAAAGAAGCGCAGCATGAAGGCAGCGCTAAACCTGAAGTTGCCGGCAACCCCGTATAGTTTTACTTTAACGACCTTAAGCGTGTCTGCTACTCCTTGCAGGCACGCTTTTTTTTACTGCCATGAATGATAGACTAAGGAGAAAGGGAGTTGGTACATCATGGCTGAAATTTTTAAATTGAGATCTGATTGGCCTCCCTCAGGGGATCAGCCTGAAGCAATAGAACAATTAATTTCTTCCATAGAGAAAAATACACGATTCCAAACCCTTTTAGGGGTTACCGGAAGTGGTAAGACTTTTACTGTTGCCAATGTTTTAGCCCACTTCGATCGTCCAGTTCTTGTCCTTGCACATAATAAGACTTTAGCTGCGCAACTTTACTCTGAATTTAAATCATTCTTCCCTGACAATGCAGTTCATTATTTTGTAAGTTATTATGATTATTACCAGCCCGAAGCTTATATCCCGTCAAGTGACACATATATAGAAAAGGATGCCTCCGTTAACGATCGTATTGAAAGATTACGATTAGCAGCGACGAAAGCTCTCATAGAGCGAAGAGATGTAATTGTTGTTGCGAGCGTATCATGTATTTATGGCTTGGGTAAAAAGGAAATGTACGAAGAGGTTATCTTCCCATTTTCTGTTGGTGAAAAATGGGATCGTCGCAATTTTATGGAACGATTACTCGATAACTATTACGCTAGAAATGATATGATTCTTGAGCCCGGTAAATTCAGGGCACGAGGCGACGTTATAGAGATTTATCCGTCTTATAGTGAGACTGCCATTAGAATTGCTTTTTATGACGATGAAATAGAACGAATAGATGACATTGATCCCGTAAGCGGGCATTCTTTACGGTCTTTAGAAAAGGCTTCAGTTTTCCCCGTTCAACACTATATAACAAGCAGGGATGCCATTGATAAGGCTATGGACCAGATCCAGCAAGAGTTGGACGAACAGGTTGCTTCTTTTAAAGCGCAGGGAAAATTCCTTGAGGCACAGCGTATAGAAATGAGAACTCGATACGATATGGAAATGTTGGCTGAGACAGGATATTGTTCAGGCATAGAAAATTACTCTCGTTATCTTGATGGTCGTAAGCCTGGTGAGCCTCCTGGAACTCTCCTTAACTTTTTCCCTGATGATTTCATTATGGTTATCGACGAATCTCATATTACGCTTCCTCAGGTGCGAGGAATGTACAATGGAGATAGAGCCAGAAAACTCACTTTAGTTGAGAATGGATTCCGCCTTCCTTCCTGTTTGGATAATAGGCCTCTGAACTGGCAGGAATTTAAAAAAAATCTTCATCAGGCTATCTTTATTTCAGCTACTCCAGGGGATTGGGAGCGTAAAGTGTCTGGTAGTCTTGTAGAGCAGATTATACGACCAACGGGAGTTGTCGACCCTGAAATTATTGTAAGTCCAGCAACGGGACAAGTTGATGATCTCGTTAATAGACTTCGGGAAGTAACTGAACGAGGTGAAAGAGCACTTGTTACAACTTTAACGAAGAAGTCATCTGAAGATTTGGCTGAATATCTTGCAGAACTTCAGTTTAGAGTAAAGTACATACACTCTGAATTAAATACTTTTGAAAGGGCTGAACTCATCCGAGATCTTCGAAACGGAGAGATTTCAGTACTCGTAGGAGTTAATTTGTTACGAGAAGGTATGGATCTCCCTGAAGTATCGTTAGTTGCTATCCTTGATGCTGATAGGGAAGGATTTTTGCGGTCTCATCGTTCGCTCATTCAGATTATGGGAAGGGCTGCGAGGAATATTGGCGGGCAAGTTATTCTTTATGCCGATGAAAAAACTGAAAGTATAAAAACATCTGTGGAGGAAACGCGGCGTCGTAGAGAGATACAGATGCGCTTTAACGATGAGCATGGAATAATTCCTCAATCTATTTATAAGTCGGTACAAAGTCTTTTGCCAGAAGAGCTTATGGAGGATATAGAATTAGTTAAGAGTAAACGAGGTAAAAAGAGAGGAAAGGACATAGAAGAATATACCCATGCTGATCTTGAGCGATTAATGTGGGAAGCTGTTGAAAAACTTGATTTTGAAAAAGCGGCGCAAATTCGTGATATATTAACAGATTCGAAAGGGAAGGAGTGGCAACGAGTTGCATCTCATCAGCATAAGAGGAGCAAGAGAGCACAATCTCAAAAATATAAACGTTACACTTCCAAAGAATAAATTAGTAGTTATTACCGGGCCTTCGGGGTCAGGAAAATCATCTTTAGCTTTTGATACGTTATATGCGGAAGGGCAACGACGTTACGTTGAATCTCTTTCTGCATATGCAAGACAATTTCTTGGTGTACAAAAGAAACCAGATGTAGACGATATATCAGGTCTATCCCCAGCTATATCCATTGAACAAAAAGGAACTTCACATAATCCTCGTTCAACAGTGGGAACAGTTACCGAGGTTTACGACTATTTGCGATTGATTTATGGCCGTTTAGGAATTCCTTATTGTCCATCGTGTGGAAAGGCTGTGGTCAGGCATTCCTTAGATGAAATTGTCGATATTATTTTCCGCAACTATCCAGAAAAGCGTTTAGAAATACTTGCCCCTCAGGTTCGAGGGAAAAAAGGCGAGTTTAAAAATCTCTTTGCACAAAATAGAGAAAAAGGGTTTATGCGAGTTCGAGTGGATGGCACTACTTTTTGGCTTGAAGAAGAAATTCCTCTTGATAAAAATAAGAGACACACTATTGAAGTTGTTATAGATCGTTTAAAGGTTCTGGAAGATCGTAAAGGCCGCATCAGCGAAGCTGTCGAATCTGCTCTTTCTCTCTCTGGCGGCTATGTTCTGCTCGTTACAGAGGGGGGAGAGGAGCAGCTTCTTACAGAAAATTATGCGTGCCCTGATTGTGGCATTTCTCTTCCAGAAATAGAGCCACGACTTTTTTCCTTCAATAGCCCCTTCGGAGCCTGCCCAGAGTGTTCTGGACTAGGCAGCCATGAGCATTTTTGTGAGGAACATGCCGTAGACCCAGTCCGTTCGGTTGAAGAAGGCGCACTTCTTCCTTGGAAGAAAAAACACTATATGTTGAGTAAACTCTACACCTTCTCCCAGACGAAAGGATGGGATATGTCTTTGCCTTATGAAAAGCTTCCCGAAGAAGTTCGGCATTTTATCCTGTACGGTAGTGACGAGCGGCTTCCAATGTTTTTTTCGGATCGAGGAGAACGTCGTCAATATATGGGAAAATACGAAGGGTTGCTTTCTTGGCTTGAAAATCGTTGGAAAGAGACTGAATCTGAAAGTGTCATGGACGAGTTAGCGGGATATCGTATAGAAGATGTATGTCAAACATGTCACGGACTTCGTCTTCGTCCAGAAGCTTTGATGGTAAAGCTCAAAAATTACACTATTGGAGAGCTCGTTGAAATGCCAGTTGACCGGCTTTTGCCCGTTTTGAAAGAGATGGAGTTTACTGATAATGAAAAGAAAATCATGGGGCAAGTCATGATTGAACTCGAAAAGAGGCTTTCTTTTCTTATTGATGTGGGAGTGGGTTATCTCTCCCTTTTACGACGAGCCGATACTCTAAGTGGAGGAGAGAGTCAACGTATTCGTCTGGCTACGCAGATAGGTTCGAAGCTTAGCGGCGTTCTTTATGTTCTTGACGAGCCGACGATAGGTCTTCATTCTAGAGATACAGATCGTCTTTTGCGCACTCTCAGATCTATTCGGGATTTGGGCAACACTGTTGTTGTTGTAGAGCATGATAGGGAAACAATGCTTGCAGCTGATGCTATTGTGGAAATGGGGCCTGGGGCTGGTGAATTAGGTGGAGAAATTATTAATTCTGGAACGGCAGAAGAGGTTAAAAGCAGCAAGGCTTTGACAGGTCCATATCTTCGAGGAGAGGTGTCGGGATGTGTTCGGAGAGAGAATCTCAGGCGACCTTCCAATTGGCTCACGCTAAAAAAAGTTGCCCATCATAATCTGAAAAATATTGATGTTCCTATACCAGTTGGTGTTTTTACATGCATTAGCGGGGTTTCGGGATCGGGAAAGAGCAGCCTCCTTTACGATGTTTTATATAAAGGAATGAAGCGTATTCTTGACAGAGATTTTAGAGAGAGGGCAGGAAAACACCTTAAAATAGAAGGCGCCGAAGTCTTTAAAAATGTTGTGCTTGTAGATCAAAGTCCTATTGGGCGGACTCCGCGGTCGAACCCCGCAACGTATACAGGGCTTTTTACTCTTATTCGGGAACTCTTTGCTGAGCTTCCAGAGTCTAAAATACGAGGTTATGCTCCTGGGCGGTTTAGTTTTAATGTTCGTGGGGGACGATGTGAAGCTTGCGGCGGTGCTGGTTCTGTCAAGGTCTCCATGCTATTTTTGCCCGATGTCTATGTAGATTGTGAGGTTTGCGGAGGTACACGGTACAATAGAGAAACGCTCGAAGTTCGTTATAAAGGGAAGAATATATCAGATGTGCTTAATATGACAGTGGATGAGGCATCAGAGTTTTTTAAAGATATACCTCGAATAGCTTCAAAACTAGCCCTCATACAAGATGCGGGCTTGGGTTATATCCGTTTGGGCCAGTCAGCATTAACGTTGAGTGGGGGAGAAGCGCAAAGGGTAAAATTAGCAAAAGAACTAAGTAAACGTTTTACTGGGCCGACATTATATCTTCTTGACGAACCAACAACAGGGCTTTTTTATACCGATGTAAAGAAATTGCTCCAGATTTTGCATCGAATAGTCGATCAGGGGAATACAGTTGTAACGATAGAACATAACTTGGATGTTTTGTTATCGTCTGACTACATTATCGACTTGGGGCCCGAGGGTGGTATGGAGGGAGGAAAAATAGTCTGCCAAGGAACTCCTGAAGAAATAATAAAGAGCAGAGAGGGATACACGTCTGCATATCTTCATGAATATGCCAGACAGCTTGAAAGGGATGAACATTATGAGCGCAAAACAGCATCGTAACACGAAAAGTTTTAAGAATTCTAAAGATCGCGATATGAGACATCGTGATATATATAAAAACAAAGACAAAAGCAAAGAAAAAAATAAGGAACAAGGAGAGCAGCAACTAGATGACCTTATGTGGGGGCGTCAACCCATTCTTGATTTATTGCGTTATTCTCCTCAAAAGTGTCTGAAATTATGGATTTCTGAGAGAGTTCACCCATCTTTTTCTGGAGAAGTGACAACTCTTGCCCGTTCTGCAAAAGTAACGTTTCAAAAGGTTGCACCGATGGTTCTTGATACTATGTGTATTGGAGAGAATCATCAAGGTGTCGTAGCTAAGATTACTGCTGTAGATCAATTAGAATTGGATGATTTTTTACCAACGATTGCATCAAATAAGACACCAGTTCTTCTTGTCGTTCTTGATCATATCCTTGATCCTCATAATTTAGGTGCTATTATTCGATCTGCGGAAGCTGCTGGAGCAACAGCTGTTATTTATCCTAAAAGACGTTCTGCTTTGCCAGGAGGAACTGTTGTCAAAGTAAGTGCAGGGGCAGCCTTGCGTCTCCCCATGATTTCTGTGACAAATATAGCGCAGACGATTGTGCAGCTTCAAGGCGAAGGGTTTTGGGTTGTAGGTCTTGACCATAATGCAAAACAGACACTTTGGGAAGCAACTTATCCTGATAAGGCTGTTTTTGTCGTTGGGGCGGAAGGAGAGGGATTGTCCCGTCTTGTTGCTGAACGATGTGATATGTTAGTTCGTATTCCTATAACGGGCAAAACCGGCTCTCTCAATGCCAGTGTTGCTGCGGCACTGGGAATGTTTGAGTGGGCCAGGGGAAAAGGAGTAGATGGTCATGGTGAATAAAAATGTAGAGTCAATAGCCGTCATTGGTGCTGGAATGTTGGGCGGTTCTGTGGCACAGGGTTGGGCCCATAAGAAATGCACTGTTTTTGCCTATGACAAAGATAGACAGAAAGTGGAAGCCTTAGAGAAAGAGGGCGTTCATTACATTGCTGATAGTGAGGAAGCGATTAATAGGGCAGATGTTGTCGTTTTTGCCTTAAAACCTCATATTCAATTACCAGTAATTGCCTCTTTAGCTACGAATTTATCGAATAAACTTTGTTTTTCCATGGCAGCTGGCCTACGTTTGGAACAGCTTATGGAAGCAGCACCAGCGGCTCGATGGATTCGAGGAATGACAAATATTTGCGCATCTGTTAATGCTGCTTTTACAGCATATACATCATCTTTGGGTGCAACGGATGAAGATAGAAACGTCGCGAAATCTCTCTTTGATCTTTTGGGAGAAAGTGAAGAAACAATAGAACCGAATCTTGATGCTATTACGGGTATATCTGGGTCAGGGCCGGCGTATATGTTTACAGTGCTTGAAGCGTTGACCTACGGAGGACTCCGTGTTGGAATTCCTAAGAATTTAGCATTGAAGGCTTCAGCCGCTACAATGATTGGGGCTGCAAAGTTGGTTTTAGACACAGGAAGGCACCCAGCGGATCTTAAAGACGGCGTTGTCACTCCGGGAGGAACAACTATTGAAGGGCTTTATCAATTGGAAGAAGGGGCAGTCCGAGCAGCTTTTATACGTGCCATTACAGAAGCTACACGCCGAGGAAAAGAGTTGGGAGAGAAAAAGAAGAACAGTTAAAACTAGTTTAACTCCTTTTTAGCTCTTTTATGTTATTGACATTTCAGGCCAAGACCTGTAGAATACCGTTTCGTCGGGTGGTTAGTTCAGGGGAAGAACGCTTCCTTGACGCGGAAGAGGTCAGAGGTTCGAATCCTCTACCACCCACCATTTTAGAGAAATTAAGCCGTCTTCGTTAGAGGACGGCTTTTTTCGTTGCCTGTATGATTCCTATCATTGTTTGAAAAGCTACATTCGGTTTTGCCTGCTGGTTTATTGTTCCTGTAATATACAGTTGCTCTTTGGGGATGTAAAAAGCTACTGCGCCCGTAGACCCACAATGTCCTATCATTACAGAAACAGGATGGAAGGGAGAAAAAATACGGGGTAGAGAAAATTTTTCTATTCCTACACCATAGTAAAAGGGGAAAAATATTTTATTCCATTTTTCTAATTCATAAAGGTGTTCTTTGGGATAAAAATAGCCGTCGAAAAATGCTTTTAAAAACGCCATTTGGTCTCTTGCTGTAGAAATAATGTCGTTTTGTGTAGAGTTAAGAAACATGGGGATGTGCATTATTTTAGATTTATATCGTATAGGAATAAATTTCTCACTTATACCTTCTTCGTATACCTTGGTTTGAGAGAGGCCTAATTCGCGAAATAAAGTTTTTAAAACGATACGTATAGGTTCCCCTGTAATATTTTCTATAATGAGCCCTAGAATTTGATGATTTGTATCTGTGTATTTTGCTCGGTTTTTTTCTCCAGGTGGGAAATGTGGTTTCATCCCTTTTACTTTTTTTATGACTTTATTAATAGGCCACTGTTGGTCAATTCCTGCTTCAATTTCTTCCATGAATTTCTTCCCATCGCTTTGCTTGTCAATTAAGTAACAAGGAAGTCCTGATGTTTGAGACATAAGATGAGCAATAGAAAGGGTATAAGAATACTCCTTCCCTCTGTAAACATGTAAGCCTTGAAGAATTTCATCGGAGAGATATTTCGAAATTTTATCGTTTAAATTCAAAGTCTTTGTTGTAGCGAGTTTTAGAATAATGGAGGATATAAAGAGCTTATTAATGCTCGCAATAAAATATGGGCTGTCTTCGTGCATATTTCCAGAGGCACTTATTAAATCAACACTTTTATCAGCAGATGATACGTAAAAAACAGCTCCGTAAATATATTTTTTTTCAACGGCTCGGTGCACTAATTGGTCTAGTGTTGATTGAGAAAGGATCTGTCTCATCGTTTCTTCCCTCCTCATGCAGCATATTTAGTTTCTTTTCCCCTAAATTGTATCCTATCACAAAAGATTTCTGTGCCAATTAGGTGTTTTTTAAAATAGCGTGGTATAAAAGAAGCAAGAGAAGGGGAGGGCTTTTATGATCAAGGGAATCGGTGTTGACCTTTGTCGAATATCTCGAATGGAGAAATTACTTTATAACGAGCATCTTTTAAAGCGCGTTTTTCATCAGGCTGAGTATGACTATGCCATGTCTAAAGCGAACCCTGCACGTCATCTTGCGGCATCTTTTGCGGCACGAGAGGCTTTTGCTAAAGCTACAGGTCTTGATTTTTTTAAAGTTATCTTTAAAGGATTTTGGCTTCAGCGCACGTCATCCGCTCCTGTGCCATGTTTTTCGCCTGTAATAGAGCAATGGGTTGAAGAACAAAATGTAACGGTACATATTAGTCTTTCTCATGATGGTGACTATGCTATCGCCTTTGTTATTGTGGAGGTGGTTTCAGGTGAAATATCTATATGATCCAAATGTAATTCGGAAAGCAGATATTCTTTCTATAGAAAATTTAAAAATACCAGGAATAGTTCTCATGGAAAATGCAGGATTGGAAGCTGCAATTTCTGCACATCGCTTTTTTCCACGTGCCAAAAAATTTCTTGTTCTTGCCGGTCCTGGAAATAACGGCGGGGATGGCTATGTTATAGCTAGGCATCTTGTGCGTTGGGGGTTTTCTCCAACAGTTATTTTAACGGCACCTCCAGAAAAGATTAAAGGTGATGCGCGAACTAATTTAGATATATTAGCGCAACTCAATGTTCCTATGCGCTGCTCAGATACAATGACAGGCGAAGAGATTACATTGGCTATATCTGAAAATGATGTAATTCTTGATTGTCTTCTAGGAACGGGGAGTAGAGGAAATCCCAGAGGAGAAATTGCACGAATCATAACGTTGTTAGAGGATAAGGAAAATATTATTGCGATTGATATTCCAAGCGGCATTAATGCTGAGACAGGAGAGATTTATTCTCCTTGTGTATCGGCTTCTCTTACCATTACTATGCTTGCCATGAAGACGGGGCTGGGAGTAATGCCAGCAGCGGCACATACGGGCTATGTCGATGTTGTATCGATAGGAGTTCCTCCTTCTTCTGTTCTTCCCCCAAAGGCGAATCTTAGCATCTGGGAAGAAAAAGATAGCATTGATCTTTTGCCGAAACGGAAATGCACCCTTCATAAGGGTGGTAGGGGAACACTTCTTATAGTGGGTGGAAGTCGTCATTACAGAGGAGCACCTTTGCTTTCTGCGGTAGGGGCCCTTAAGAGCGGTTGTGGTATTGTCATTGTCGCAAGTAGTAACGAAGTGTGCAATGAGGGGACTTCTTTTGTTCCAGAAGCCGTTTTTACACCTTTGGCTCATGAAAATTTCGAAGAACTTCTTTGCTGGGCAGATCGAGGAACAGCTGCTGTCGTTGGCCCTGGGCTGGGGCGCGATCGTTGGAGTGGCGCTTTGATAGAATATATGTGGAATAATTGGCCTCATCCTCTTCTTGTAGATGGAGACGGATTGTTTTGGCTAGCAGAATTGAGGACATCACTCAAAAAAAGAGATGATGTTCTTTTAACTCCTCATGAAGGTGAAGCTGCAAGGCTTCTTGAAATTTCTTCCAAAGATATAGCTTCTTCGCGTCTTTACGCAGCAAGACAACTTGCTAATGAATGGGGAACAGTTATCTTAAAAGGGTACGGAACTGTTATTTGTACAGAATGTCAGTCTATTGTTGTTCAAGAAGGAGGCCCCGAACTTTCCATACCTGGATCTGGAGACGTTCTCTCTGGAATTGTGGGAACCTTTTTAGCTCAACATTTTTCGCCTCTTTATGCTGCTTCTTTAGGGGCCTGGGTACATGGAAGAGCAGGTCGCAATCTTGCTCAAAAACAAGGTATTGATGGATTGTTGTCTCGTGAAATAGCAATGGAAATTCCTTCAATCCTTCATGGCTTGAGAGGCGGACATGAGAAGACGAAAAGTTGATTGGGAAGAGGAGAAAAGGAAAACCGAAAAAGCGCGTATGCGGGGATTACACATGACGTTTATTGCCTTTCTTATGGCAGCTTTCTGGATGCTGGGAATGAAGCAGCTCCATAAAGATTGGCCTGTGGGCTCTGCGTTGTTAGTTATGGGGTCATTAATAGCGGGAACACTTATCCTTTTTTATGTTATAGGGAAAAGCAAAAAATAGAAAGAAAGAGGCGGACAAGGTGGAAATAACGACAGCATCCCCTGAAGAGACGAAACAAGTTGGTATATACATGTCGGACCATGTTTATCCGGGGTTAAGTATTCTTCTTTATGGGAATCTAGGCGCAGGTAAAACTATGCTTGTACGAGGGCTTGGAGAAGGATTGGGGGCCAGGGGAGTACGAAGTCCATCCTTTACTCTTATCAACGAATATAACGGGCGACTTCCTCTTGCTCATGTTGATTTATATCGTCTTGAAAAGGGAGAAGAATATGACCTTGGTCTAAGTGAGTATCTTGATGATGGTTTTGTCATGGTCATAGAATGGCCAGATCGATTAAATGTCCTTCCCCCAGAAGATACGTGGATATTATTCTTTGATAGGGTAAGTGAAAATGTTCGACGGATATCTTTTGAAGCTAAAGGGGAAAAGGCCTGCCAGAAATTGCATGCTTTATATAAAGAGCTAGAGGAGTCAAAATCATGAGCCAAATTATATTAGGAATAGATTGTTGCACTCGATGGACAAATCTTGGGCTTGCCGTAGATGGCGTAATTTTGTCAGAGATGAATTTGAATATAGGAAGACAGCAGGCTTCAAAACTACCGGAACTTGTTGAGCATATGCTCACTATGCAAAATATAGTTTTAGAAGATATTTCTGCTGTTGCTCTTACTGTTGGTCCTGGTTATTTTACTGGTGTTAGAGTAGGCATTGCTTACGGTTGTGCATTAGCAAAGGGATTAGATATCCCGGTTATTCCTCTTTCTACCCTTGAAGTAATGGCATATTCTGCTTCAAAATTTGGAATCACAGCAGTTCCTTTGGTTTGGGCTGGTCGCGGTGGTGTTTATGCTGCGGCATATTGTGGAGAAGACGACGGCTTGCAGAAAGAACTTATTCATCCTTCCTTTTTCGAAATAGATGATATTCGGGGTGAAATTAGCAGGTTACATAACGAACAGGATAATAATGTTTGTTGCCTTTGTGATGATGTGAAAAGAATTGCAGAACTTTTTTCTGAAACGCCGGAATATCCACTTGTTCATTGCATTGTTTCAGGAGGAATTCTTGCTTACTTAGGAACTCAATATAAAGCTAGAGAAGTGTCTCCAGAACAAGTAAGGCCACTTTACTTAAGAGATCCAGATTTCGGGACGTTTCAAAAGAATATTAAAAATAAGTAATTGATCTTTTAAGCGACTTATATAAATCGCTTAAAAGATCAATAGTTTTTATCTTTTTTACCATAAAAATAAAAAAAGATAAAAAAGAGAAAAACAAATAAGAGCTTGAATAAAAAAACCGAAAACAGTATGCTTGGCATACTGGGTTTTTCAAAAAACAACTATTTGTTTTTTAATTCCCTATCTCTTTGGGAGGTGGCGGCTTTGCCCAAAAAACACGAAGTAATAATTAATAGGGCATGGTGCAAAGGATGTGGATTGTGCATTAATATATGCCCCAAAAAAGTTTTAGGTTTTAATGAGCAGCGCAAAGCTCAAGTTGAAAGAATTGAAGATTGTATTGGTTGTAGGCAGTGTGAAAATACTTGCCCAGATTTTGCAGTAACTGTAAAGGAGGGAAAAGAGGATGCCTGAGGTTCGTTTTTGGCAAGGAAATGAGGCGTTAGCGTATGGAGCTCTCGCTGCTGGTTGCCGCTTTTTTGCTGGTTATCCTATTACCCCTTCCTCGGAAATAGCAGAAATTATGGCTACAGAGTTGCCTCGTCTTAATGGCCGTTTTATCCAGATGGAAGACGAAATTGCAGGAATGGCGGCAATTATTGGGGCTTCTATCGCAGGGAAAAAAGCTTTAACGGCAACATCAGGTCCGGGATTCTCTTTGAAACAGGAAAACTTAGGACTTGCTTATATGGCAGAAATTCCTGTAGTCATTGTTGATGTTATGAGAGGTGGCCCTTCAACGGGAGTTCCTACAAAAATAAGCCAGCAGGATGTTATGCAGGCTCGCTGGGGAACTCATGGAGATCACGCTACTATTTGTTATTCTCCATGTTCCGTTCAGGAATGCTTTGAGTTAGCAATCAGAGCTTTCAATGCTGCTGAACGTTTTAGACAGCCGGTTCTCATCATGAGCGATGAAGTATTAGGCCATATGAGAGAGAAAATTGTTCTTCCTGAAGTTGGTTCGTATCCTATAGTGAATAGAAAACGTCCAGTCGATGTACCTGAAAAATTTGTTCCCTATCGTCCAGATCCTCAGGATGATCTGCCGTGCATGGCTTCTTTTGGTGATGGTTATACATGGCATGTAACGGGATTAACGCACAACGATTGGGGTTTCCCAACGAATAATTCAGACGAAATAGAGAATAAAATGCTTCGTTTGATGAGGAAAGTCGATCGCTTCAGAGATGATATCGTAGAGTATGAAACTGAAAATGTTGATGATGCTGATGTTATCGTCGTCTCTTATGGAAGTGTGGCCAGATCAAGTCTTAGAGCAGTTCGAGAGGCTCGTAGCAGAGGGCTTCACGTAGGCTATTTCAGACCGATCACTCTTTGGCCCTTCCCTGATAAAGAAATTGAGCGTCTTGCTCGAAAAGCAAAAACAATTCTTGTTCCTGAGTTAAATTGTGGGCAGATGGTTCTTGAAGTAGAAAGAGCCGTTCATGGAAAAGCTAAAGTTGTACCTCAGAACTTGGTAAATGGCGAGCTCTTCCAACCTTCAGACATTCTCTCTGCTATAGAGGAGGTGGCCTAAGATGCCAAGTCAGGAAGTAATGAGTTGGTTACGAACACGGTTTTTCCCTCACATTTGGTGTCCTGGATGTGGCCATGGAATCATTATGCATGCGCTGCTTCGTGCGCTTGTGGATCTTGATAAAAAGAAAAGCCAGACTGTCATAGCTTCTGGAATAGGCTGTTCTAGTCGTATGCCTGGATATATTGATGCTTGCACCGTACACACAACCCACGGTCGTTCGCTTGCATATGCAACAGGTATTAAATTAGCTAATCCTTCTCTTACCGTTGTCGATGTTATGGGTGATGGAGATTGTTCAGCTATTGGAGGAAACCATTTCATTCATGCTTGCCGACGAAATATTGACATTACAGCTATAGTCATGAACAACAATATTTATGGTATGACTGGTGGGCAGGCTTCTCCGACGACACCCCAAGGTGCTCTAGCAACAACGACTCCTTACGGAGCAATAGATCCTCCTTTTGACATTTGTCGTTTAGCAGAAGGTGCTGGAGCTTCTTATGTAGCTCGTGCCACAATTGCAAATCCAAAGTTAGCTGAGCAGTATATTGTTAACGGTATAAAGAAAAAAGGATTTTCGGTTATAGAAATTGTATCAAGTTGTCATACACAGTTTGGTCGAAGAAATAAACGGAGAACACCAATTGATAATATTAACTTCTTTAAAGAGAACAGCGTATCTCTTGTGAAGGCAAAGAATATGTCGCCCGAAGAGCTTGTTGGGAAGATTGTCACTGGTGAATTTGTCAATAAGGATGTTCCTGAATATACAGAGCAGTACCTTTCTCTTATTGAACGAGTAAGGGGGAAGGATCATGAGTAGGTATGAAATTCGATTTGCTGGTTCTGGCGGACAAGGAATTATTTTGGCTGCGGTAATAGCTGGAGAAGCAGCTGCTCTTCATGAGGAAAAACTTTATGTTGTGCAGACCCAGTCTTATGGTCCAGAAGCGAGAGGCGGTAAGTCTAAAGCAGAAGTTGTAATATCCACAGAGCCGATAGATTATCCTAAAGTTACACGACCTAACCTTCAGGTTATTTTGACGCAGCAGGCATGTGAAGAATTTTCTTCTGATACGCTTCCTGGAGGGAGAATCATTCTTGACGATACTTTTGTTACTGATTTTCCACAGGTCGATGCTTATATATATCACTTGCCTATTTTGCGTACGGCACGCGAAAAGCTGGGCAGAGAACTTGTAACAAATATGGTGGCCCTTGGTGCTGTGGCTCGTGTGCTTGAACTTGAGAATGTAGTGCATCCAGAATCTGTTAAAAAAGCCATTCTTGAGAAGGTACCGGCAGGTACTAAAGAATTGAACTCTCAGGCCTTTGATGAAGGCTACCAGATGTTCAAAAACAGCTTACATTTGTAAATAACACACCCCTCGATAGAAGCAGAATAGCTTGGTTTCCGAGCAGAAAGGCCGGCTGACTTGTTAAAGTCAAGTCGGCTTTTCATTTATAGTGTATGATGTATGAAATAATATAACACTGTAAGGAGTGTGTGCCATGCAGATGCTAGTTATAGTCCTTAATAAGGTTGATAAGGTGGAAAGTCTTTTTAAAGAATTTCTTGATATTGGAGTGCAGGGTGGAACTATTATTGATAGTAAGGGGATGGCTCGTGTTCTTCATGAAGAGGTGGATAAAATTCCGCTTTTTGGTTCTATAAAAATGTTGATTAATGACCAATATCCATATAATAAAACGATCTTTGTTGTATTAGACGACGAACAGGTTCAACCAGCAATAGACGCAGTTAAAAGAGTTGTAGAGGATCTTTCAAAACCAGATGTTGGTATTTTATTTACAATTCCAGTAACTCACGTCGAGGGACTTGTTCCTCGCTCCCCCAAGTAAATTTCCAGATTTAGAGTAGTAATTCAATAAAAAATATATATCTAAGGAGAGTCGATTCTTCGTGCATGTCTTGTACTATATTGCCATAGTCATATTGGCAGGAATCCTCATGTCCAAAATTGTGAGAAAAATGAAACTGCCAAATGTGACTGGCTATATATTGGCAGGAATCATAATAGGTCCTTCTGTAGGGAGATTAATGCCTAAAGATGTTGTTTCCTCTCTTTCTATTGTTTCCGAAGTTGCACTTGGTTTCATAGCCTATAGTATAGGCAGTGAATTTAATTTGAAACATGTTAGAAAGTTAGGACTGTCTGTCGTTGGAATTACTTTAATGGAGTCGCTCGGAGCAGTTTTGTTTGTTTCTGCTTCAATGTTTTTCATTTTTAAACAGACGCTCCATTTTAGCTTGGTTTTAGGTTCTATTGCAGCAGCTACTGCTCCTGCAGCAACTATTCTTGTTATAAGACAATATAAAGCCAAAGGCCCTTTAGTTGATACCCTTCTTCCTGTCGTTGCCATGGATGATGCGGTGGCTATTCTTACGTTCGGAATTTCTGTTGCCTTTGCGGAAGCGTTAATACAAACGGGTAGTGTCGTGTCGCTTGTTTCAGTGGTTGGGCGAATCTTACGTGAAGTAAGCCTCTCCTTACTTTTAGGACTATGTATAGGCCTTTTCCTATCTTTTGCTTCTGGTCGAGTTAAGGGGGAAGACGCTCTTCTCTGTGTAACGATAGCGTCCATTTTTTTAGGTATAGGATTAGCGACTACATTTTCTCTTTCTTCTCTTTTTGTTTCTATGATGATTGGAGCCACTGTCTCTAATGTCGTCTATGCTCGAGATAGAGTTCTTTCTGTTGTTGATCGTTTTACACCTCCGATCTTTGTCGCGTTTTTTACATTATCTGGAGCAGATTTACAGCTTTCAATGTTACGAAAAGTTGGTGTTTTGGGGATAGGATATATTGTTTTTCGCGTTATAGGAAAAGTATTGGGAGCATACGTTGGGGCGCGAATAGCCCGAACGCCTGAAAAGGTTCAAAAATATTTAGGTTTTACCCTCATCCCTCAAGCTGGAGTTGCTATAGGTTTATCACTTCTGGCAGAAGAAGCGCTTCCTGGAATGGGAAGTGAATTGCGCAACATTATATTGGGGTCTACTGTAGTTTATGAACTTTTGGGACCAATTATTGCTAAGCAGGCACTGAAGAAGGCTGGGGAGATTTCAACCTCTTAGGTTTGTTTGTTCTATAAAGAGCCTATGATAATATGAGTGAAACTCTTGGGGAAGGATGACCTTTTTTTGAAAGAAAGCGTATGTCTTAAGATTGATACTTTAAGTAGTGATGGAAGTGGTATTGCAAGGCGTGAAGGGGATGGCTTTGTCTTCTTTGTTCCTGGAGCGTTGCCAGGGGAAGAAGTTGAAGCAAGAGTTATTTTAAAAAAGAAACATTACGCCGTTACCGAACTTCAAAATATTTTGAAACCACATTCTCAGAGAACATCTCCACGTTGTCCATGGTACGGGGAGTGCGGAGGGTGTCAGCTACAACATTGTTCTTATTCAATGCAACTTGAACTAAAAACTCAGATTGTAAAAGAAGCGTTTTCTCGTATTGCCCATATCTCGGTGGAAGATGTTATTTCTTCTTGTATTCCAAGTCCCAAAGAGTGGGGATATCGTAATAAGGCTTCTTTTCCTGTTCGAAAGAACAGCTCAGGAAAGAACGAAGTAGGATTTTTTAAACGAAGAAGTCATTCCCTGATTCCTATAGACGCTTGCCCTATTTTAGAGCCAGCTTTAAACCAAATGTATGGCCGTTTTGTACATTCCTTACAAAAATTGAATATAGATGGGTATAACGAAAAGAAGCATTCAGGTATTTTACGTCATATTATTTTTAGGTGCGGCAGCTTTTCTCGTGAACTTCTTGCTTGTTACGTTGTTCGGAAACATTTGTCTGATTCCGAAATCAAGAGGATTTCTCAATTGTGGCAAAATTTTGTAGTACCTGATGCAACGTTTGTTGGCGTTATAGAAAATGAAAATGCAAAAGTAGGAAACACTATTTTAGGACAAAACTCTCGAATCCTTTATGGGCAGGGAGAGCTTAAAGAAATTTTGAATTCTCGAGAAATTCATTATGATGGAACAGCTTTTTTCCAAGTAAACAGTTATCAAGCTGCACAGCTTTTTGCATTCTGCTCAGATTGTTTAGAAAAAGAAGAAGAAAATGAAGCTTTGGAGCTTTATTCAGGTGTTGGGGCAATGTCACTTTTTTTAGCTCCAAAATTCAAGAGATTAACTACGATTGAGGAATGGCCAAGTGCTGTGGAGGCTACAAAGAAGAATGCTGCATTAAATAAATTTTCTAATATTATTGCCTACGAGGGTAAAGCTGAAGATATCGTTTCGAATTTAAAACAAAACTTTAACACTGTAATCCTTGATCCTCCACGAAGTGGCTGTGACCCTAAAGTTATTCAGCAGATTTTAGAATGGAAACCAGAGAAGGTCCTTTACGTAGCCTGTAACCCCGCGACGTTGGCAAGGGATGTTGCTCTGCTTCATTCCGGCGGTTATAAATTGGAAAAGCTTCAACCCTTTGACATGTTTCCGCAGACCGTTCACGTGGAAAGCGTAGTAAAGCTAGAAAGAAGATAGAGTTAGAACCCTTGATTTTTCAAGGGTTTTTCTTTTGGGCTTGTTCGTGTCCGAGGGTAATTGAGGGACACGAAGTACCCATCTTGCTATTGCCTTGGGAGACAAGAGAACTACTGTTTTTAGGATAGGTTGAGCCTTGAGAAATGTTGTCTGTTAATGTTAGACTGTTTCAATTACAGAGATTGGTATGGAGATCAGAAGGCTGCGTGATGAGAAGCAGGCCCTTCAAAATGAGCAGGTATCCCGACAGGATCTGAAAACACGAATCGATGAGATGATGCGTTTACTTAACGACCTGCTTTGTGAGCTGACTGAATGCGAAGAAGATTATGCAAGGACTCTCTAGGAAAAAATAACGGTTTTCGAGGACAATATCATTGTCGAATTCAAATCAGG